>Ga0247609_10001624_pt1 | contig 26137 bp, 18 predicted proteins | sample 172DNAGHGlowgp2_FD_193487 | JGI IMG/M metagenome (GOLD analysis project Ga0247609, IMG submission 193487) | Sheep rumen microbial communities from Palmerston North, Manawatu-Wanganui, New Zealand - 1728 DNA GHGlow gp2 | ecosystem: Host-associated > Mammals > Digestive system > Stomach > Rumen ...
GGACCTCTACATCGACGAGACCAACCTCTACCACCGCATGTTCGTCTATACCAAGCAGTTCGACTGGGAGAAGATGTGGGCCATTGCCGACAACATCACTGACGAGGCAGCCATCCGTGCCAAGGCACAGGACATCCTCGACACCTTCGATATTGAGGGTGGTGGTACTATCGAAAAGGTATGGGATATGGCCAAGTACGTCGTTGCCTTCGAACAGTGGGTAAAGGATGAGAAGCTTGGTATGATCGCTTCTCACTACGACGGTTTTGCCCAGGGCATTGCCGGCAAACTCGACTCCATGTTGATTCCAGCCTTCTCGATGCTCATCAAGCAGCATACCGCTTGTGCCGTCGAGGGCGACATGAAGGTGGCTATGGCCATGTCGATTCTGAAGACCATCTCAGGCACAGGTACCCTGGCCGAGATGTACTCTATCGACTTCCCCAAGGATATCTGTATCATCGGCCACTCTGGTTCTGGCGACTTCGATATATCTCAGGCCAAGAAGCCAACCATGAAGATTGTGCCTGTGTTCCACGGCAAGGCTGGTGGTGGTTACCTCACGCAGTTCTATCCTCCCACGGGTCCTGTCACCTATCTGGCTATCACGCAAGACAGAAACGGCGTCTTCAAGTTCGTCGTTGCCGAGGGTGTCAACGAGGAAGGCGAAATTTTCACTTTCGGCGATACCAACATGCGCACGAAGTTCTCGCTGAGTTGCCGTGAGTTCGTCAACAAGTGGAGTGAGGCTGGTCCTACCCACCACATGGCTGCCGCCGTTGGTCATCACATAGACACCATCCTGAAGGTGGCTAAGATTCTCAACATCAGATGTGACGTGGTCTGCCGTTAACAACGGTATAACGATATAACGTAATAACGGTATAACGCAAAATCGATATAACGAAATGGCAAATAACGGAAGTTTGAAGAGCACCATTGCAGTGTCTCTTACCAATTATCTCGATGCTGGCGCCATTGTCGCTGGTGCATCGGGCCTGACCTTGTGGCAGAACTACCTGGGACTCTCTGAGGTACATCTGGGCTGGTTGAACTTCATTTCGGCCAACTGTCTGGGTGCCGCCATCGGTGCCATCATCGGCGGATTCCTGGCTGATAAGTATGGTCGTAAGTTTATCTTCACCTACAACCTGCTGGTTTATATGACGGGTGTACTGCTCATCATGTTCTCGATGAATTTCCCCATGCTGTTGACTGGATTCCTTGTAACAGGTATATCAGTTGGTGTGGGCGTTCCTGCTTCGTGGACCTACATCTCTGAGTCGTCAGAGGTTAATAACCGTGGTCGCAACATCTGTATCTCGCAGATGTCGTGGGGTTTCGGTCCTATGTGTATCCTCTTGTTTGGTATGCTTTTTGCTCCTGGCGGCTATCTGTTCGGCTGGGTAGAGTCTGTGGCGCATCTGTTTGGCGGTGCCGATATGTCGCAGGAGGCTGTCAATGCCTTCTCGTCGCGCATCGTGTTCTTTACCCTGTTCATTGTGGCGTTCATTGCGTGGAACTTGCAGCGTCAGTTGCAGGAGAGTGCTGAGTTTACCGCTCAGAAAGATGCTGCCGAGAAGACAGGCCTGTTGGATAATATCAAGGTGCTGTTCTCCAACAAGATTGCCGTACGCACTGTCGTCTTCCTTGCTACCATCTATCTGACGTGGAACCTTGTCGCCTCGGTGATGGGATTCTTCCAGCCCCACATCTACGAAACGGCTGGTGGCGTCTCTAACGAGCAGGCCAACTGGATGAACTGCATCCAGTGGTTTATCATCGTGGCTGTGACATTCGTCGTATCGAAACTCATCGACAAGACATCGCATAAGGCCATCTACACCTTCGGACTCCTGGTGGCTATTGCTGCTTGGCTGGTCATTGTTACCATTGGTGTCAATGGCATGGTGGGCCTGTGGCTTTTCGCTATTCTGTGGGGTGTGCAGGGCGGTTCTTCGCCACAGATCTTCTATGCACTGTGGGGTTCTGAGTTGTTCCCAGCCAAGTTCCGTGCTGGTGCCCAGGGACTGATGTTCTTCATCGTTCGTGGACTATCGGCAGTCTGGGGCCTTATCTTCACCTATATCTATGGTGATAACGGCGAGGGCTTCACCATCGCAGCGTTCTGCATGATTGCCCTGCTGGCCATCTCGCTCGTTGTGGGCTTCCTCGGAGTCCCCAATACCCGTGGTCGTGCACTGGAGGATATCACGAAAGAGAGGTACGGCGAGAATTATTAATCTTCGAAATATCGAAATAACGAAATATCGAATAAAATGAAAAGTATATTAGAAGGCCGCGAGCAGTTGAAAGCGGTGGTTTATCAGATTGCAGAGGTTACAGGTTACCTCTGGCAGAAAGGCTGGGCTGAGCGTAATGGTGGTAATATCACTGTCAACGTCACCGAGTTTATGGACGACGAATGCAAGGCTATGCCCGCAATCAGCGAAGTTAAGCAGATTGGTATGGTGCTGCCCCAGCTGAAGGGAAAGTATTTCTATTGTAAAGGTACGGGCAAGCGCATGCGCGACCTGGCCAAGGAACCCATGCAGAACGGTTCTATCATCCGTATTCTCGACGACTGTGCCTCTTACGAGGTCATTGCCGACGAGAACGTGGTGCCTACCTCAGAGTTGCCTACTCACCTGGCGCTGCAGAACTATCTGCTCGAGACGGGTTCGTGCTACAAGGCTACCCTGCACACGCACCCCATCGAGTTGGTGGCCATGAGTCATATCCAGCGCTTCTTGAAGGGTGACGAGATGACTCGCGTGCTGTGGTCGATGATTCCTGAGACGCTGGCTTTTGCCCCCCTGGGCATCGGCATCGTGCCTTACGCCCTGCCTTCGTCGGTAGCGCTCGCTGAGGCTACGCTGGAGCAGATCAAGAGCCACGATGTGGTGATGTGGGAGAAACACGGCACTGTGGCCGTTGGTACAGATATCATGGATGCCTTCGACCAGACCGACGTGCTCTGCAAGGCTGCCAATATCTATATGTGTGCCCGTGCCATGGGCAGCGAGCCCGATGGTATGACGGATGCACAGATGAAGGAAGTGCAGGATGTGTTCAATCTGCCGAAGAAACGCCCCTGCTGATTGATGGGTAAAAAGGTACAAAAGTAAAAAGGTAAAAGAAAGCCCTCAACTCTTTCCGAGCTGGGGGCTTTCCTTATGTTTTGTCAGTCAGAGGCTATTCGAAAATTTTGAACGCATAGCCCTCTTTTTTGAGCCATTCGATGGCTTGGGGTAGGGCAGTCCTGAGTTTCTCAATACTCTTCAGCGAGTCGTGGAAAGTGATGATGCTGCCATTGCGGGCATAGCGCTTCACGTTGTTCAATACGTCGTCTGCCGTCATCCATTTTGAGTAGTCGCGCGTCACGAGGTCCCACATGACGATGCGGAACTTGCGCGACAACCAGGCATACTGGCCTATGCGCATCCAGCCATGAGGAGGACGCACCAAATTAGTGTGCAGATAGGCATTGGCCTTTTCGACATTATAGCTATACTCTTTGATAGTATGGCTGAAACCGCCAATATGGTTATGCGTATGATTGCCGATGCGATGTCCCTCGTCGATTACGCGCTGGTGCAGTTCAGGATATTTGCGTGCGTTGTCGCCCACCATGAAGAAGGTGGCCTTGACGCCGTACTCCTTCAGCACGTCGAGAATCCATGGTGTCGCCTCGGGTATGGGTCCGTCGTCGAAGGTCAGATAGACGGCCTTCTCCTGACGGTCCATACGCCACAGCGCATTAGGATATATCCAGCGTAGCCAGATGGAGGGTTGCTCGATAATCATTCACCAATAACCATTAACCGTTAGAATCCCAGACTACCGCCTTTCTGCTGGTATACAGCAGCCATTTCTCCCAGTTCTTTCATGTGGCTGTCGGCCCATTTCTGGTCGAAGCCGTCTGCCAGTGCGATGAGTTGCTGCATGATATACATCTGAACGGCGCAGTCGTTGGCAGAAGCCTCGAAGTGGTAGCCGCTCAGCGTGCAGTACCATTTCATATACTGGCTGCTGGTCTTCCACAGGTCGTTGATGAGCTCCATGGCTTCTTTGTTGTTGCCCAGCGTCACCCAGGCACGAGCCATATCGAGCGATCCTGACGCGTAGTTGTTGGGAACGTTATACGACGGAATCTGCTTGGCAGTATAGCGTAACACCTCTTCGGCCTTCTTGTCCTCGCCCTCGTTGATGAGCTCCAGCGCCAACTTGGCCATGATGCGACGATGGGTATAGCACATGCGCATCACCGTCTCGTCGAGGTAGATGCCCTTCTGGTCGATGCCTCCGAACTTGAAGCGGTGCATAATGTTGTCGTACGTGCGCTTGGTATCGAAGTTCTTCACGCCTTCAATGTTCTTTCCGCCATTGCTGGTGGTGAACGGCGAGATACGGTATACCAGACCTTCGGTGATGGTGTTGTCGCCCAGATTGATGTAGTTGTCCTCGCCCACCGATACGGCCACATAGATGGGACGTACCCAGTTACACTCGGCGAGCATCTCGAGAATCATCAAGTCGCCCTTGTACAAAGCATGCTTGCCTGCCAGCGAGATGACCATCTTGTCAGGGATAGAGTCAGAAGCCATCATCATGCCGCTCTTACGGACAGCGTCCTTGTCGATGGTCATGTAGATGGTATCGGTAGGAATGACGTGCAGGTCCTTGTTCTTCGAACGTACCCAGTATTTCAGCACGTTCTTCAGCTCGAAGGGATCGTCGCCAAACTGCTCGCGAGCCTGCTCCGGATTCTCACGATAGTGCTCCAGCACAGCCTCCTTCATGGCGGGCTCCACGGTCACATATTCGTTGGTTCCAGCACAATATTCAATACGTTCCCACGAGATGGGCACCGAAGGCGAGTCGTAGGCCGGACGGCGCATCTGGTCGATGTACCAGTCTGTCTGCAGATACGACAGGTTGCACACGCGGGCATCGGTGCGCACGCCTTCCACATCCTGATTATACCACAGGGGGAAGGTGTCGTTATCGCCGTTGGTATAGATAATCGGATTGCCCTCCTGTTGCAGCGACATCAGGTAGTTCTGTCCGAAGTCGCGACAGGTGTAGCGTCCGCTGCGGTCGTGGTCGTCCCACGTCTGCGAAGCCATCTGTACAGGAACGGCTAGACATACGAGTGATACAAGAGATGCCAGGATGACAGGATTTACCTTCTTCAGCTTTTCCCTTATCAATTCGATGATAGCGGCAACACCCATGCCACACCAGATGGCAAAGGCATAGAACGAGCCCGCATAGGCATAGTCGCGCTCACGTGGCTGTGAAGGTGTCTGGTTCAGGTAGATGACGATGGCCAGTCCCGTCATGAAGAACAGGAAGAACACCACCCAGAACTGACGGATACCCGTCTGGTCCTTGGCATTGTTGAAGTGCTTGGCCAGCGACTGCCAGAACAGTCCGATGAGTCCCAGAATCAGCGGCAGGCAGTAGAATACGTTATGTCCCTTGTTCTCCTTCAGCTCGTCAGGCAGCCAGTCCTGATTGCCCAGACGCCAGTTGTCAAGCCAACTGAAACCACTGAGCCAGTTGCCGTGCTCAGGTTCACCGTTGCCCTGCAGGTCGTTCTGACGACCAGCAAAGTTCCACATAAAGTAGCGCCAGTACATGAAATTACACTGGTAGCTGATGAAGAACCGCAGGTTCTCGAACTGCGACGGCACCTTGACGGTGACACTCTCGCCGCAGCGGTCGAACACCTCTTCGTGACCGTCGACGCCGCCCATCCAACTCTCGTACTGTGCACGGTGTGCTGAACTGTACATACGTGGGAACAGCATGTTCTGGGCATATTTGTATTCGTCCTTGGTGCGTACTACGAAGTATTCGTCCTTCTCGTTGGGCGAAGCCTTCTCCTTACGCTGCCAGACGGGGTCGCCTGTGGTCATGACGGGCTTGCAGTAGTTGCCGTCCTGTTCCAGTGCCACCTGCGACGTATAGGCCTGTCCGTAGAACAGCGGACGCTGGCCGTACTGTTCGCGCCCCAGGTATTCACCCAAGGTGAAGATGTCCTCTGGCGAGTTTTGGTCCATAGGGGGATTGGCTGCCGAGCGGATGACGATCAATGCATACGACGAATAGCCGATCATCAGCATGAGCATACAGAGCAGCGAGGTGTTCTTGATGCGTGCTGTGACGATGGCTTTGCCTTGTTTCTTGTAGCTGAGTACGAACCACATGACAGCCAGCACGACAATACCGATGATGACCGATAGCCAGCCGTGTCCGTAGAACGGAATACCCAGCATGGCTACAGCCAGCAGGAAGGCAATGTTCTGACGCTTCTCGTTCAGGTCGTTGTAGGTCTCATAGATGGCCCAAACAGTGATGCCGATGAGCAGGAAGATATAGACGATTTCGCCCGTATTGAACGGCATGCCAAGTATGTTGACGAACAACAGCTCGAACCATCCGCCCACCTGCACGATGCCAGGAACGACACCATAGAGCACAGCAGCCAGGATGACAATTGATATGAACAATGCGATGAGGCTTCCCTTCAGGTCGCGCTTGGGATCGTCAGTTGGGAACTTACGATAGTAGTACACCAATACGATGGCAGGCAGACACAGCAGGTTCAGCAGGTGTACACCGATGGAGAGGCCCGTCATATACATAATCAGCACCAGCCATCGGTCGGCATGGGGCTGGTCAGCCTGGTCTTCCCATTTCAGGATCAACCAAAATACCACTGCCGTAAAGGCCGACGAATAGGCATAGACCTCGCCTTCGACTGCCGAGAACCAGAAGGTGTCGCTGAACGTATATATCAGTGCGCCCACCATGGCCGAGGCTTCAATGGCAATGATCTTGCTGAGGCCCAGCTCAGCCAGTGTGGAAGACCTGAAGAAGTCCTCTTGCCTGATCAACAGGCGCCGCACCAGGTGCGAAATGGTCCAATACAAGAACAGAATGGTGGCTGCCGAAAGCAGTGCACTCATCATGTTCACCATATAGGCCACTTGGCTGGGGTCGCTGGCAAACTGCGAGAACAGATTGGCTGTCAGCATGAAGAATGGTGCCCCAGGGGGATGGCCGATTTCCAGTTTGTAACCTGTAGAGATAAATTCCGGACAGTCCCAGAACGAGGCCGTCGGTTCGATAGTAGAACAATATACGAAAGCAGCAATGGCAAAAGCCAGCCAGCCCAAGATATTGTCCACGAGTCTGAATTGTTTCATTGTCGTTTCTTAAAAATTATCCTGCAAAGGTACCTCTTTTACTTTGAACTTTGAACTTTGAACTTTGAACTTTATGATTTGTTAACTCCTCGCCTCTAGATGTTCGGCTCGTCCCAGACTTTCGTCTGGCTGCACGTAATGGTTTGCTCCAGTCGTCCGATGCGCAGCACGAAGTCACCTTCTTCCAGTGTCCAGCGGCAGTCGGCGCCGACGAATGCCAAATCCTTGGCAGGCAGGCGGAACGTCACCGTCTTCGTCTCGCCAGGCTCCAACGCCACCTTGCTGAAGTCGCGCAGACGACGATTGTCGGGCACAATGCTGGCCACGAGGTCACTCGAATACAGCAGCACAGCTTCCTTGCCGGCACGGCTGCCCGTGTTCTTCACGTCCACACTGACGGTCAGCACGTCGTCGGCGGCAAACTGCTGGCGGTCTACACGCAGGTTGCTGTATTCGAAGGTCGTATAGCTCATGCCGTAGCCGAAGGGCCACTGCAGGCTCACCTTGGCGTCGTAGTTGTAGGCGCCGGCCATGGTGCCCACCTCCTCGCTGACCTTATAATCGTAGGTGTTCAGCGAGTTAATCTCACGCGGATAGGTGTATGGCATCTTGCCCGAGAAGTTGGCATCGCCGGCCAACAGGTTGGCCAGAGCGTCGCCGCCATAGTTGCCAGGAATCAGAATGTCCACGACGGCCTTGGCCAGCGGCTCGATGTCGGCAATCAGGCGCGGACGGCCCTCGTTCAGCACCAGCACGATGGGCTTGCCCGTCTTGGCCAGTGCCTTCACTAGGTCGCGCTGATTCTTCGACAGCCACAGGTCCGACAGGTTGCCGGGAGTCTCCGTATACGAGTTCTCGCCGATGCAGGCAATAATCACGTCGGCCTGTGCAGCAGCCTTCACAGCCTTCTCTATCTCGGGCTCGTTCTCGTTGTAGTAGGCACCGTTTTCATTGTACGTCACACCCTGCTCCAGGATGATGTTCTCCTTGCCATACTTGTTGCACAGGGCCTCGTAGATGGTGTTGTATTTCTCCGACAGATCCTCGGCCTTCGAACCCTGCCACGTGTAGCTCCAACCGCCGTGCAGACAGCGCATCTGGTTGGCATTGGGACCGGTCAATAGAATCTTTGCACCTTGCACCTTGAACCTTGAACCATCCAGAGGTAAGAGATTTCCTTCGTTCTTCAGCAGCACCATCGATTCCTCGGCGGCCAGCAGGGCCTGCTGGGCAAACTCGTCAGATCCGAACTTCTCGAAACCCTTGCCGCCCGTGTTGGGCTTGTCGAAGAGTCCAAGACGGTACTTCGCACGCAGAATGCGGCGTACGGCATCGTCGATGCGGCTCATCTTCACCTTCCCCTCGTTCACCAGTTCCTTCAGCAGCACGCAGAACTCCACGCTGTAGGGGTCCATCGACATGTCGATACCGGCATTGATGGCTATCCGGATGGCGTCCTTCTTGTCCTTGGCCACCTTCTCACGCGAGAAGAGGTTGTTGATGTCGGCCCAGTCGGTCACCAGGAATCCGTCCCATCCCAAGTCCTCCTTCAACCATTTCGTCAGGTATTCGTACGAGGCGTGTACAGGCACTCCGTTAATCGATGCCGAGTTCACCATCATGGTCAGCGTGCCAGCCAGGGCAGCCTGCTTGAAGGGCTCGAAATACTTTTCGCGAATCATCTGCGGAGCCAGGTATGCCGGCGTGCGGTCCTTACCCGTCCAGGGGGCACCGTAGGCAAAATAGTGCTTCGTGCTCGTTCCCACGTGGAACTGGTCGATGTGGTTGGGGTCGTCGCCCTGATAGCCCTTGATTTCGGCCACCACCATCTTTGAGTTCACGATGGCATCCTCTCCGAAGCTCTCGTAGACGCGTGGCCAGCGGGGATCGCGACTCAGGTCCACCACGGGGTTATACACCCACGGACAGTTGGCGGCACGGCTCTCGTAGGCCGTTATTTCGGCACCGATGCGGGCCAGCTCCGTATTAAATGTTGCACCCAGATTGATGGGCTGGGGGAACAGCGTACCACCCTGCGTATACGTCACGCCGTGGTTGTGGTCCAGACCGTAGATATCGGGAATGCCCAGATATTTCATCGACTTCTGCTGAATCAGCTGAATCCACTCCTGCCACTGCTCTACGCTTGGGGCCCGCGTGCCAGGGGCATTCAGTATCGAACCCACCTTCCATTTCGAAATCAGCGTGTCCAGCATCGTCTCGTTCAGCTTCCATATGCGCTTCGTCTCGCCCTGGTAGATGTCCACCGGATAGTTGCCCAGCTTGTCGATAATCTCCTGGTCCGTCATCTTCAGCACAGCATTTACCTCGCTTTCCGGCCTGCCGTACTGTTGCAGCACCGAGCGGACCTTCTCGCGGTCCACCTTGGCGTTCTCGACGGTCATCTTGCCCATCACGTCCAGGTTTAGTTCCAACATCTGGCCGATCTTCTCGTCCAGTGTCATTTTCGATAGTGTCTTCTCGACTTTGGCCTCCAGCTTCGCATCGCGGAAGGTGGCCGGACCCTGAGCCATCAGGGTCGTTCCTGCCATCAGCAGGACTGCAGAAAGGGTTAATTGCTTCAACATAGTAATACTATTTATTATTTGCCTACAAAGGTACAAAAAAAAGATGGATTACACAAGAGAAAGGTCATATTTTCTTTCTATATATTGGAGAGTGTTAATTTTGTGCGAGATGCCCTTGGGGATGAAAAAAAAGTGTCCACGCTGAGCCGGAGCTTGCGTGAACACGGTGGAAATATAAATAAAAGTTTGTGTGGTTTAGAACTTGTAGTCGATGCCGAGGCCGATGACATTGTTGGTGCGCGAATAGGTCTCGGTGCCATAGCTGGCCTGCTTGTCGTAGTCGCTGTAGAGACTGATGAAGTAGCCGGCATTGAGGCGAACCTTTTCGTTGATGTTCCAGGCGCCGCCGAGTCCGATGCTGTAGCTGTCGCAGGCGAACGAGGTGTTCTGCTGGTAGCCGTCGGAGAGTCCGTAGTCGGTGCGCTGTCCGCCACAGCTGACGGTGAACTTATCATTGATGTCGTACTCGACACCTGCCAGGAACTCGTGAGTGCCGTGGGTGAGCTCGTTCTGACGGTCGTTGGCCATCTTGGCGTTCTTATCGTCGAAGAAGTGATATTCCAGAGTGGCACGCAACTTGGGAGTAAACTCGTAACCAGCTGCTACAGAGAGCAGTGCGGGCATATCATAACGCGTGCGGGCACCATCCTGATAGGGTGCGGTGTAGACAGCTAGACCGGACTCTACTGTGGTCTTGATCTGTGTGGCCATTGCCGTTGCCGTCTCTGCTGGCAACTTTCCGGCTGCAACCAGTTGTGCCAACGGAGCCACAACCAACTGATCAGAGTTGAGCGATGCCGACAGGGAGTTAGTCTCGTTCTTGGTGCTGATCTTGGTGCGGAACTCGTAGCGGGCGGTCAGCGTGAGGGGCCCCTTGTGGAAGTTCAGGCTGACGATAGGCGTGAAGCCCCACCCTTTCTGATCAACGTCGAGCGAGAGGCTGGCGAGTTCGTTAACAGGCATTGAGCTATATTCGGGAGTGCTCTTCATAGCCTTGACGTGGCCGCGATAGTAGCCGTCGTAGTAGTTGGCACGGAAACCTGCTGCTGCCGAGAGACAGTCGAGAATCTTATAAGTGAAGTTGACCTGTCCGCCATAGATATACTGCTTGCCCTTCATTTCGGAATCGAACTGATCGGGCGAGACAACGGGAGCGAAACCACCGGTTTTCTCGTTCAGAGTCTGCGTCAGACCTGTGACGACAGAGCCCAGCAGGACGTTGAACATGGGTACGCCGTTGTCGTACTTGACGAAACCGCCGCTACCGACGATGCCTATCATGCCGGAGACGGCCCAGCGGTCGTGCTTGTAGGATGCAAAGAGGGCAGGCACGATGGGTGCCGAGGCTACGCCTTCGTACTTGGTACCTGCATAGTTGATGTCGCGATTCTGCCAGGGTTTCTGGAAGTTGAGCGAGAGCTGCCAGCCTTCGTGTCCCCAGGCAAGTCCTGCGGGGTTGGAGAAGGTGGCGTCGATGTCGAACGATGCACCACGGGCCATCATGCGGTCGAAGGCGATGTGATAGTTGGTGTTGGTCATCAGGCCACCAGCATGGGCGCTGGTGATTGTGAGGGCTGTGAAAGCCGCTAAAACGATTAATTTTCTCATTGGAAATATGGTTTGATTGATATTTCGGCTGCAAAGGTACGAAAAAAAATAGAGTTAAAAAAGTAAAAAGGTGAAAAAGTAATAAAATCGATTGACATACATTATTATTTTTATAATAGGAGGAAAATTTTCCTGAAAACATTGGGAGGAGTGGATTTAATTTTGTAATTTTGCAGCCCAATTGTTTATTATAACGCGTTATTATATATATTTATGGCAGACAAGAAGAAGATCAAGACAGCGCTCATCTCTGTTTTTCATAAGGATGGGCTGGAAGAATTGCTGAAGAAGCTGAACGACGAAGGAGTAAAATTCCTGTCGACCGGCGGTACACAGACATTTATTGAGTCGTTGGGCTACGAGTGTGAGAAGGTGGAGAACGTGACGACGTACCCCTCGATACTGGGTGGCCGCGTGAAGACCCTGCATCCGAAGGTGTTCGGAGGCATTCTGGGCAGACGTGAACTGGAGGGTGACCGTCAGCAGATGGCCCAGTACGAGATTCCCGAAATCGACCTCGTGGTGGTCGACCTGTATCCTTTCGAGCAGACCGTTGCCAGCGGTGCCAGCGAGGAGGACATCATCGAGAAGATTGACATCGGCGGCATCTCGCTGATTCGCGCCGCTGCGAAAAATTTCAATGATGTAGTGATAGTTCCGTCGAAGGTTGAGTACTCTATATTGTTAGACATCCTGAACAAGCAGGGTGCCGAGACCACGAAGGAGCAGCGCCGCATGCTGGCCACACGTGCCTTCGGCGTCAGCAGCCACTACGATACTGCCATTCACGCTTGGTTTGAGAAATAAGAAGTTAGAGAAGTTAAAGAAGTTAGAGAAGTTAAAAGAAGATTATGGGATTTTTTAGTTTTATTCAGGAGATAGCCATGGACTTGGGAACGGCTAACACCATCATTATCAGTGATGATAAGATTGTGGTTGACGAGCCGTCAGTGGTAGCGCTGGACCGCCACACCGACAAGATGATTGCCGTGGGCGAGAAGGCCAAGATGATGTATGAGAAGACACATGACAATATACGTACCGTACGTCCGCTGAGAGACGGTGTGATTGCCGACTTCTCGGCCTGCGAGCAGATGATGCGCGGACTGATCAAGATGGTGCACACCGGTCACCGTCTGTTCTCGCCGTCGCTGCGCATGGTGATTGGCGTACCCTCGGGTTCGACCGAAGTAGAGCTGCGTGCCGTACGCGACTCTGCCGAGCATGCCGATGGACGTGACGTGTATCTGATTTTCGAGCCTATGGCAGCAGCCATTGGTATCGGTATTGACGTAGAGGCCCCCGAGGGCAACATGATTGTCGACATCGGTGGCGGCTCGACGGAGATTGCCGTGATTTCGCTGGGCGGTATCGTATCGAACAACTCGATTCGTACGGCTGGTGACGACCTGACGTCGGACATTCAGGAGTATATGTCGCGCCAGCACAACGTGAAGGTGTCGGAGCGTATGGCCGAGCGCATCAAGATTGCCGTAGGTTCGGCACTGACCGACCTGGGCGACGAGGCTCCCGAGGACTACATCGTGCATGGTCCGAACCGCATCACCGCACTGCCCATGGAGGTGCCCGTATGCTATCAGGAGATTGCACACTGTCTGGACAAGACGGTGGCCAAGATCGAGAATGCCGTGCTGTCGGCACTCGAGAATACACCCCCTGAGCTGTATGCAGACATCGTGAAGAACGGTATCTGGCTGGCTGGTGGCGGTGCGCTGCTGCGTGGTCTGGACCGTCGTCTGGAGGCGAAGATCAATATTCCGTTCCACATTGCAGAAGACCCCTTGCACAGTGTGGCTAAGGGTGCCGGCATTGCACTGAAGAACGTGGACCGCTTCTCGTTCCTGATGAGATAATTTCTTAGGAGTTAAAGAAGTTAGAGAAGTTAAAGAAGTTAGACGAAGGTGAAAAACCTGCTGGAGTTTCTGAGGAATCACTTCCACTGGGCTCTCTTCGTATTGCTTGAAGTGCTGAGCATCGTGCTGTTGTTTCAGTACAACAACTACCACAACAGCGTGTGGTTTACGTCAGCCAACTGGGCTGCAGGCAAGGTATATGAAGGGACGTCGTGGGTGGAGTCGTTCTTCTCGTTGTCGAAAGTCAACGAGGACTTGACGCTTCGTAATTTCTATCTGGAGCGTCAGGTGGCTCAATTGCGCCGTCTTTATGGCGAGGCGACGGCTCCGGAAGCTACCCCTCAGGAGAAGCAGGAACTGGAGAAACTGGGGCATTACAAGCTGATACCCGCCAAGGTGGTGACCAACGAACTGCACCTGGCTAACAACCTGATAACCATCGATAAAGGAGCGAAGGACAGCGTGGAAGTCGGTATGGGTGTAGCCTGCGGACAAGGTGTCGTAGGTGTGGTATACCTGACAAGCGACCACTATAGTGTGGTGATTCCCGTGCTGAACGTGAAGTCGTCGCGCATCAGCTGTGCCATCCGTAATCGCGGCTATTTCGGTGTGCTGCGCTGGGATGGTAAGGATGCCGGCATCGCCTACGTCGAGGATATTCCCCGTCACGCCCGATTTAAGCGCGGCGAGTGGGTAGAGACCAATGGTTATTCGACCATCTTCCCTCCAGGTGTGCTGGTGGGACAGATTAAGCAGGTGTATAATTCGCGCGACGGACTGTCGTATCGTCTGCAGGTGCGCCTGTCGACGGATTTCGGCAATCTGCGCGATGTGGTGGTCATCAGCGACAAGACCATTGCCGAGCGCATGCGTATCATGCAGGCAGCAAAGGATTCGCTGAAACTGAACGTGAGCGAGTAGTTAGAGGTGAGAGGTAAGAGGTAAGAAGTAAGATATGAAGGCTGATATACTGAAACAGTTAGGTGTGTTTTTCCTTTTCGTGCTGGCACAGGCTGTTGTGCTGGGGCGCATTCACCTGTTCCACTATGCCACACCGCTGCTCTACGTCTATTTCGTGCTGGGATTCGAACGCAACTACCCGAAGTGGGCGCTCCTGTTGTGGAGCTTCTCCATGGGACTCGTCATCGACATCTTTACCAACACGCCAGGACTGGCTTCAGCGTCGTTGACACTCGTTGCCGCCGTGCAGCCATATTATCTGGAACTCTTCGTTCCACGTGACTCGGCAGAAAATCTGAAGCCCACCATCCAGACGTTGGGACCGTCGAAATATTCCACCTATGTCATTCCGCTGACACTGCTCTATTGTGTGGTGTTCTACTCGCTGGAATTCTTCAATTTCTTCAACTGGTTGCAGTGGCTGTTCTGCGTGGTAGGCAGCACGGTAATTACACTGGTTTTTATCTACACCTTCGAGATATTCAAAAGCAAGTAGTAGATGAGGGAGCACGATTCGGGTTACAGACACTATGTCATCGGAGGTGTCGCCATCCTCATCGTGGTGGTCTACATCATCCGTCTGTTCCAGTTGCAGATTTCGAGCGACGACTACAAGAAGAGCGCCGACTCGAACGCATTCCTCAAGAAGATAGAATACCCGTCGCGAGGCGTCATCACCGACCGTAACGGCAAGTTGTTGGTGTACAACCAGCCTGCCTACGACATCATGGTGGTGATGAACGAGGCGAAAGACCATCTGGACACGCTGGACTTCTGCGCAGCGCTGAACATCAGCCGCGAGGAATTCGACCGCAGGATGGAAACCATCAAGGACCGCAACAAGAATCCAGGCTATTCGCGATTCACGCAGCAGATTTTTATGAGTCAGCTGTCGGACAAGGACTTCAGCGTCTTCCAGGAGAAGATGTTCCGCTTTCCAGGCTTCTATGTGCAGCGACGCACCATCCGCCAGTACCAGTATCCGCTGGCAGCCCACGTGCTGGGTGACATTGCCGAGGTGTCGCCTGCCGATATCGAAGAAGACGACTACTACCAGCCTGGCGACTACATCGGCAAGCTGGGCATAGAGCGCAGCTACGAGAAACAGTTGCGTGGCGAGAAAGGGATACAGATTCTGTTGCGCGACGCCCACGGACGCGTGCAAGGACGCTATCAGAACGGAAAGTTCGACCGCCGTCCTGTGGCTGGCAAGAACCTGACGCTGGGCATTGATGCCGACTTGCAGGCGCTGGGCGAAAGACTGATGGAGGGAAAAATCGGTTCCATCGTGGCCATCGAACCCTCGACGGGCGAAGTGCTCTGCATGGTGTCGTCGCCATCGTATGACCCCCGCATGATGGTAGGCCGCCAGCGTTCGAAGAGTCATCACCAGCTGAGCCAGAACGTGTGGAAACCGCTGCTGAACAGAAGTATCATGGGTCAGTATCCGCCAGGATCGACGTTCAAGACCACACAGGGTCTGACGTTTATGACCGAGGGCATCCTGCACCCCACGCATACTGCCTATCCGTGCGGACACGGTTTCAACTACAAGGGCTTGCATGTAGGCTGTCACGGCCACGCCTCGCCACTGCCACTGGTGCCGGCACTGTCGACGTCGTGTAACGGCTATTTCTGCTGGGGACTCTACTACATGATTAACCAGAACATCTCGAAATACGGTTCCGTGCAGAAGGCTATGGACAAGTGGCGCGACTACATGGTGTCGATGGGATTCGGCTATAAGCTGGGCATCGACCTGCCTGGCGAGAAGCGAGGACTCATTCCCAATTCCAAATTCTACGACAAGGCCTATAAGGGCTCGTGGAACGGACTGACCATCATTTCGATAGCCATCGGACAGGGTGAGGTCAATGCCACACCGCTGCAGATTGCCAATCTGGGAGCGACGATAGCCAACAGAGGGTGGTTCATTACGCCTCATGTGGTGAAGCAAGTGCAGGGCGAGAAGCTGGACACGACATACACCAACCGCCGCCACACGATGGCGAAGCGCGAGGCCTACGACTACGTGGTGCAGGGTATGAGGGCATCGGCCACGGGTGGCACGTGTAAGGCGTTGGCACACTACGATTTCATGGCATGCGGCAAGACGGGTACGGCCCAGAACCGTGGTCACGACCACTCGGTGTTCATGGGTTTTGCACCCATGGACAAGCCTAAGATTGCCGTTGCCGTGTACGTCGAGAACGGTGGCTGGGGAGCCACATACGGCGTTCCCTTGGGCGGACTGATCATGGAACAGTATATTAACGGAAAACTTTCGGAAGCCTCGCAGAAGAAGGCCGATGAATTCCAGCACAAACACATTTCGTATGGTACAACGAGTAGGTAAACAACAAAGCGTTCTGAAGAGCATAGACTGGTGGACGATAGCCATCTATATTGCCCTGCTCAGCTTCGGATGGCTCAGCGTCTGCGGTGCCAGCTATTCGTATGGCGAGACGGATATCTTCAGCCTGTCGACACGTTCTGGTATGCAGATAGTGTGGATAGGTACCAGCATTGTGCTGGGCTTTGTCATCATCATGCTCGACGACCGATTCTACGATACCTTCGCATACATCATCTATGCCTTGTTGCTGCTACTGCTCTTTGCGACGATATTCAATCCGCACAGCATCAAGGGCTCCCGATCGTGGCTCGTGCTGGGACCCTTGCGACTGCAACCGGCGGAGTTTGCCAAATTCGCCACAGCGCTGGCACTGGCCAAATTCATGTCGGCGTACGGCTATAACATCAATCAGCTGAAGCATTTTGCCGTCACGCTGGCGCTCATCCTAATGCCGATGGTGTGCATCGTGCTGCAACGCGAAACGGGTTCGGCACTGGTCTATGCGGCATTCTTCCTGATGTTCTATCGCGAAGGCATGCCTGGTTCCATACTCTTTACGGGAGTGGCGCTGGTGGTCTATTTCGTGGTGGGCATCCGTTTTGCTGATGTACACATAGGCGTCACAGACGCGACGAGCGTGGGAAAACTGGCCGTCATGATGCTGATACAGCTCTTTTCCATTGGCATGGTATGGGTATACTGTAACCAACGGACAGCCATACGGATGCTGCTATATTACCTGGGTGTCACGCTGGTCTCGCTGCTGTTGCTGAAATTGTCGTTCGACATTGTTTACATCCAAATGGCGACGACGCTCATCCTGGTAGGCTACTGCATCTGGGAAGGCCTGGGGTCGCGCATCCGCTCGTATTTCTTCATCGCCCTGTTTGCCATGGGTTCGGTGGGTTTCTTCCATGGAGCCGATTTCATTCTGCAGAACGTCATGGAGCCCCACCAGCGCTCGCGTATCAACGTGCTGCTGGGACTGGACGAAGACCTGCGTGGTGCAGGCTATAACGTGCACCAGTCGGAGATTGCCATCGGATCGGGAGGTCTCGAGGGAAAGGGCTTCCTGAATGGTACTCAGACGAAGCTGAAGTTCGTACCTGAGCAGGACACTGACTTCATTTTCTGTACCGTAGGCGAAGAAGAGGGATTCCTGGGTTCGGCCGCTGTGCTGCTGTTGTTCCTGGCATTGATATTAAGGCTTATCTACTTGTCGGAACGACAACCGCTGCGCTTTAGCCGAGTCTATGGCTATTGTGTGGTGTCCATCTTCCTGTTCCATGTCTTTATCAATGTGGGCATGGTGCTGGGCCTGACGCCTGTCATTGGTATCCCCTTGCCGTTCTTCAGCTACGGAGGATCGTCGCTCTGGGGATTTACGTTCCTGCTGTTTATCTTCCTGCGTCTTGACGCAAGCCGTAACCTGATGCGTTCTTAAACGGTCAATTGTTACGGGCCATTCGCAACCCGATGTCAGAGATGCCGGGCAGAATGTCGCGTTTCATGTCGTGACGCACTTTCACATTGATTTCGTCGCCCTCCTCAAGCGCCAGCGTAGCCAGCCGGAACTGGTACTGAAGATGGCTCACACCGTTTCCCTTGGCATTGCCCTTCTCGTTGATAAGGTTACAGACCAGGGTGTCGACACGCAGCATCTGTCCCGCTTTGCCATGCTGCTCGACAATCAGGTTCAGACCAGTAAACGGATATTCGCCACTGATGCGCAGTCCGATTTCCTGCACATAGGTTCCTGATGCCGACAAGGGACCTAAGGCAAACGAAAGGGTGTCGTTTTTGTCCCAGCCCATCAGCGGCGTCTGCTCATAGTGATAGTAGACGGTCTTTTGTTGGCAGGCCGTCGTCAGCACACAGCATAATGCTAGTGACATTATATATAATAAGGTACGCTTACTGTTTGCCATCTTTGGGAGGGGCAGGCTTTCTGGGCTTCTTCTTTTTCTTCTTCTTGGCGCGGTCGAAGCGGGCAATATTCTCCTGTGTGGCCAGGTCGATGGGACCCTGGGGAACCTTCTTGCCGCCATCGTCCAGCAGCGACACGGGTTTCTCGCCCTTGCGGTTCATGTCGATAATCTGCTTGGCGCGCTGAGCCGTGATAGTCTCCAGATTGGCAGCGATGTTCTTGTCGGTAGAGTAGGTAATCAGTCCGGCCAGAATGTCGGCTTTGAAATAGTAGTAGTCGGAATCCTGCGTCTGTAGCACGACTTCCTTGGAAGGCAGTTTTCTGCTGGCTTCCACGTAGTCGTCGACCTCGTAATTCAGACAGCATTTCAGCTTGGCGCACATGCCTGCCAGCTTCTGGGGGTTCAGCGAGATGTCCTGGAAACGTGCTGACGATGTACCTACCGAAACGAAATTCTTCATCCACGTGGCGCAGCACAATTCGCGTCCGCAAGGTCCTGTGCCGCCAATCAGACCAGCCTCCTGACGGGCACCGATCTGCTTCATCTCGACACGAATGTGGAAGGCTGCTGCCAAATCCTTGATGAGCTGTCGGAAGTCGACACGCTCGTCGGCAATATAATAGAAAATGGCTTTCTGGCCGTCGCCCTGATATTCCACGTCGCCAATCTTCATCTTCAGGCCCAGATTCTTGGCAATCTGACGGCTCTCGATCATCGTCGAGTGCTCGCGCTGCTTGGATTCCTTGTATTTCTCGATGTCCATGGGACGAGCCAGACGATAGATGCGGCGAATGTCGTCGGCACTCTTCAGATTGGCTTTCTTAATCTGCAAGTGCACCAAGCGGCCTGTGAGTGTCACCACGCCGATGTCGTGACCAGGATTGGCTTCTACTGCGACGATGTCTCCCTTGTGCAAGGGCAGGTTGTTCACGTTGTGGTAGTATCCCTTGCGGGTGTGCTTGAACTGCACCTCCACCAGGTCGGTAGTATCGGCATTGCCTGGCACATCGGCCAGCCAGTCGTAAGTATTCAGCTGACGATCCTGACGGCCTATACCGTATTTGCAGAGACCTCGGTCGCAGCCAGTCTTTATTTCGTAATCCTTAGGTTTATCCATATTTTTTCGTTATTTCGTTATTTCGATGTTCCTTATTTTTGAATTAGCAGCACAATCATCTTCAGCGCCAGGTCGTAGAACACAATCTTGGCGTTGGCATTCTGGCCGATGTCGCGAATGGCTCTGTTGATGAGGTCGCTGATGGGCAGGATGTTGGCCTCGTTGATGAAACGGGCGAAGTTGTGTGCGAAGGCTTCCTCGCGCTGCGTCATGTAGCACAGCTCTTCCTGCTGGAAGTTATACATGAAGTTCTCGCGAATCAGCCGCAGGGAATAGTCTAGGAATCGCTTCTGCTTCTCGCGCCCCATGGCACCCATGCGTTCTGACCACGTCTTCAGGTCCTTGACCTTGCGCTGATAGGCCAGTCGCATCAGTGTTTGGAACATGTCCAGAAACAGCTCGTTCTCTGAGTCGGCACTCAGCATTTCCAGCGCCTTCAACCAGTTGCCGTTTGCCATGCGGCTGATGCGCTGGGCAACATCCTCTGTCAGGCCGCGCTTCTCCATCAGTGCTTGGCGCACATCGTCGTCGGCTATCTTCTTCACATCGATGCGCTGCACGCGACTGCGGATGGTCTCCAACAGCTTGTCCGGCTCCTCGCACACCATGATGAATACCGTCTGCGAAGGTGGCTCCTCCAGCAGTTTCAGGATCTTGTTGGCACACTCGATGTTCATGCGCTCGGGCAACCAGATCACACTTACCTTATAACCTCCCTGGCTCGACTTCAGCGATAGCTTGCGAATCAGATCGTCGCTCTCGCCGGCAGTAATGATGGCCTGCTGGTTCTCGCCACCCATCATTTCCAGCCATTCGTTCATTGTGAAGAACGGTCCCCCCATGATGAGCTCATGCCATTCGCGGGCAAAGTCGTCGCTCACCGGTTTGTGGTCGCTGCTCATCGAGGGCAGCTTGATGGTGGGGTAGGTGAAGTGCAGGTCGGGGTGTTCCAACTTACGTAGCATCGCCTCGTCGTTGGCTGTGCGGCTTAACAGCTGGATGGCAAAACCAAGTGCCAACGCCAGCTTGCCACAACCCGTCGGACCACAGAGCATAAGGGCATGGGGCAAACGGTCCTCACTGACCATCTGCTGCAAGCGCTGACGCACTTCTTGTTGTCCTATTACTTGCTCAAAAGCCATTTTCTGTGCAAAATTAGTTAAAAAGTGTGGTATTCGCAAGATATTTTCAAAGAAAAGCGTTACTTTTGTAATCTGTTAACGAAAACTAACTAAAATCATAGGATATGAAACAACCAGAAACAGGCAGTAGTGCCTATCTTATCAGTATCGTCATGGTCGCCGTGTTGGGAGGTCTTCTCTTCGGATACGACACCGCAGTTATCTCAGGAGCAGAAAAAGGTCTGCAGGCTTTCTTCAAAGAGGCTGGCGACTTTAACTACACCGACGGATGGCACGGATTCACCTCATCATCGGCACTTATCGGCTGTATCATCGGTTCGGCCCTCTCTGGCTTCCTGGCCACAAACCTTGGACGTAAGAAGTCGCTCATCATTGCAGGTTTGCTTTTCTTCATCTCTGCATTGGGATCAATGGAACCTGAGTTTATGTTCTTCGAGCATGGCACTCCTACCTACTCGCTGCTCATCATGTTCAACTTCTATCGCGTCATCGGTGGTATTGGTGTAGGACTGGCATCGGCCATCTGCCCCATGTACATCAGTGAGGTGGCACCGTCCAGCATCCGAGGCATGCTCGTGTCGTGGAACCAGTTTGCCATCATCTTCGGTCAGCTGGTGGTATACTTTGTCAATTTCTTTATTCTGGGCGACCACATCCAGCCCCTCGTCGAGGAGATGGGTAAGGGCCTTGCTGCTATCAACCCCGCCGCACAATGGACGGTGACGACAGGTTGGCGCTATATGTTCGGAAGTGAGGCTGTGCCCGCAGGACTCTTCGCCCTGCTGATCTGCTTCGTGCCCGAGACTCCGCGTTATCTGGTTTCTGTAGGTCAGGACGACAAAGCCCTCCGCATTCTGCAGAAGATCAATGGTGAGGAGCGTGGTGCCTATGTGCTGCAGCGCATCAAGGAGACCATCACCATCAAGATAGAGCCTATTATGACCTACGGTGCCATGTGCATCTTCGTGGGTATCATGCTCAGCGTTTTCCAGCAGGCAGTAGGTATCAATGCCGTGCTGTACTATGCACCACGTATCTTCGGCGATATGGGTATGGACAACCCGATGATGATTACCGTCTTCATGGGCTTCATCAATATCCTCTTCACGATGGTGGCCATCTTCACCGTCGAGCGCTTGGGCCGCAAGCCGCTGCTCATCTGGGGTTCACTGGGAATGGCACTCGGTGCCTTTGGTGTGGCCGTTACCTTCGGCAAGGCTGGACTGGAGCTTGTCACCGCCGTTAGCATCATGGTCTATTCGGCATCGTTCATGTTCTCGTGGGGTCCCATCTGCTGGGTGCTCATTGCCGAGATCTTCCCCAACACCATTCGTGGTCAGGCAGTAGCTGTGGCTGTAGCCTTCCAGTGGATTTTCAACTTCATCGTCTCGTCAACCTTCGTGCCGATGTTCAATATGCACCTCACCGAGGGCGACGACTTCGGCCACTGGTTCACCTATGGACTGTACGGCTGCATCTGTGTCATTGCCGCCATCTTCGTCTGGCGACTCGTTCCTGAAACCAAGGGCAAGACCCTCGAGGATATGAGTAAGCTCTGGAAGTGGAAGGGTTACGATGCTGTCAACCGCCTTGAGAAGGTGTTCGAATAACCCCTTTGTATTCATTTTAACACGTAAATAGCAATGAAAAGAATTCTTGTAGCTGAAGACAACGACAGCAACTACATTCTGATGAACTATATTCTGAAGAAGCACTACGAATACTTCCGTGCCCGTAATGGGCAGGAAGCCGTGGAGTTGGCAGAAACCGAGAAGCCCGACCTGATTCTGATGGACCTGAAGATGCCCGTGATAGATGGTCTTGAGGCTACGCGTCTGATTAAGGCCAAGACGCCCGACCTGCCTATCATCGCGTTGACAGCCAATGCCTTCGACAGTGACCGCCACGCTGCGCTGGAAGCAGGCTGCGACGATTTCCTCTCGAAACCCGTCAATGCCGATAGGTGTATTCAGACCATTGCAAAGTTCATTGGTGAATGAAACCACAGAAAGTCATTCTCTCTACCAATCTGCAGCAATCGCTCAACGAGGCGATTGCTGCATGCAAATATGACGTGCTGTTTGTTCTCGTCGATGAGACGACGGAGCGCCTTTGTCTGCCTGTCGTGGCCGATTTTGAGTGCATGCAGGCTGCCCAGCGCATCGTCATCAAGGATACGGATACGAACAAAACCCTCGAGTCCGTTGCCCATGTATGGTCTGAATTGCAGCGCCTGGGTGCTACGCGCCATTCGCTGATGATTAATCTGGGCGGAGGCATGGTGACCGACTTGGGAGGCTTTGCGGCATCAACTTTCAAGCGCGGCATTCAGTACATCAACATCCCCACGACGCTACTCTCGATGGTCGACGCCTCCGTGGGCGGAAAGACGGGATTCAACTTCGGAGGCCTGAAGAACGAGATTGGTGTATTCAACAACGCCAGTTCCGTCATCCTCGATGCGACATTCCTCCGTACGATGGACCACGAGAACCTGCTTAGCGGCTATGCCGAAATGCTGAAGCACGCACTCATCTCGAACGATGCCATGTGGGCGGAGCTGCTGAATTTCTCACCTCTCACCTCTGACCTCTCACGTCTCAACCAGATGGTGGCCGAGAGCGTAGCCGTCAAACAGCGCATCGTCACGGAAGACCCCACCGAACAGGGCATTCGCAAGGCCCTCAACCTCGGACATACCGCAGGTCACGCCTTCGAGTCGCTGGCCCTCGAACGCAAGCCCATTCTTCATGGCTATGCGGTGGCCTACGGACTCATCGTCGAGCTCTATCTGTGTTGCGTGAAGCTGGGCTTCCCTCAGGACAAGATGCGCCAGACCGTTTCGTTCATCAAGGAGCACTACGGCCGCATGGCTGTCACCTGCGACGACTATCCCCACCTGATAGCCCTCATGCATCACGACAAGAAGAATACGGGGCGCGACATCAATTTCACCCTGTTGGGCGATATTGGCGACATCCGCATCAATCAGACAGCCTCCGAAGAAGATATCATGGAGGCGCTGGATTTTTATCGCGAGTGCTAAAGCAACGAGGGACCTTCCGACGAGGGCCCCTTCTTTTTTTAGAACGGATAGCCGATGGCGAAGTGCAGCGTGTGGTTGCCCTTGAAACCGTCGATATTAAAATATCCGGACTTTTCTGTGTTGTACGGAACATGTAGTGCCAAGCCCCAATCGAGACGCAGCACGAGGAAACCTAAGTCATAACGGATACCTGCACCCGTTCCTAGAGCAAGTTCGTTGAGGAAGTTACTCAGACGCAAACGGCCTCTCTCGAAGATCTTGTCAAAAGACTCATCACCTCCAAAGGTCGCGTCAGTATACCACACATTACCTGCATCGAGGAATACTGCTCCGTAGAGGTTGCCGAACAGTTGACGACGGTATTCCAAATTCGTCACGAATTTCGCGTTACCATTTTGGAATATGTAACCATAAGTCGTGTTATCGAGGTTAGGGAAGGCACCGGGACCAACACCGCGAACAGAGAAGGCACGAATGCTGTTGGCACCACCCGCATAGAACATCTCCGTCATAGGCACCCAGTTGCTATTACCATAAGGGTGGATGTAGCCGACATTGAGATGGGCCACAAGCGACGACTTGCTGTCCAGCGTCCACGTCTTGGTGAAGTCGGTCTCAATCTTCAGGAATTGGGAGTAGGGATTCTTGAAGAGTTTCTTGTCTTTCTCGTTCCACGAGTCGCCTTTCACCAGATAAGCCAGCGACACGAGATTGCCGGACTCTGCCAGTGTCGTCTCCCAGCGGATGGGGTGTAACAAGCCCGATGGTGAAGTATAAGTGTAAGTATAGCGCATCTCGGGCGTGAAATAGTCCTCCATCGATGCCAGCAGGTACGGATTCTTCAGCATGATAGTGTCAAAGGCATCGGTTTTGCTGTTCATGAACTGGTACTTCACCGTCAGCGGCGAGAATTCGTGTGTGCTCTGTGCCGACGTCTTCCAGCGGTAGGTCCATTCGCCCGACACCACGTGCATCTTGTAGTAGCTCGGACGGTAGATGACGTCCGTCGAAGCCTTGGCCAGTGTGGTGGGCGTCGTGTAGAACCGCCTCCTTCGGATGATGTTACCCTGCTTGTCGCGCCGCACGCGGTTTCCGCCAAAGAACGGTGCAATGATACGTGGGAATTCTATCGACGCATCGGCACCGTATTCGTAGTTGTTCATTGTCGAGCCGCCATGTGTCGACCACTCGTACGAGCCGTGAATGTTGATGTCGATGAGTTCTCCCCCTCGGAAGGCATTTCTGCGGGTGACACCCATGCGCAGCTCAGGACCCATTCGTCCGATGGTCCGTACATTGAAATTACCTTCGATGTAGTGGTCCCAGGGCTTGTCGAACACACAGTTCAGCGTCAGGTCCAGCGTGTCGCACGCGGCAGTGGTATCACGGGGCGTAAACGTAAAGTCCGTCATCGAGAACAGTCCCATGGCGTTGATTTTGGCGACGGACTGCTGGTAGTTGTCGTAGCTGAACAGCTGGCGTGGGCGCAGCTTCATGTCGGCCATCAGCACACGGGTACGGATGGGCGGCTTCTTGCCCGAGAAGCGTACGGTGAAGAAACGCCCGCGGATGGAGTCCGTCGGTTGTTCCATCATGGTTTTCTTCATGTTGATGTTAACGCGTCCGATATACCATTTGTGCGTAGCTTCCACGGGGATGTCATTCGCCATGCGCAACTGCAGCTGCGCCTTGCCGTCGACCACAAAGGTGTCTGCCAGATACGAGGCGTAGCTGGGCTGGTAATAGTAGAATCCGTTGTTGCGCAGCAGGGTGCTGATGCGCTGTCGCTCGGCATCCAGACGGCTCACCACGAAGGGGTCGCCCTTGTGGATGGTGGCTTCGTCCAGCGTGGCCCGTATCAGGGTGTCAGCATCGGCAGGGAAGTCGAAATAGCCGATGCTGTCCAGCCGGTAGAGTCGTCCCGGATGCACGTCGTAGGCTATCTTGGCCGTCTTGGGGTTCTTCCGTTGGATGATGTCGTAGCCCACCTGTCCGTTGAAGTATCCGTTGTTGCGCAGCACGCCCTGTGCCACCTGTGCCCTCAGTTCCGGATTCACCCACGACATCAGCACGGGCTGTTTGCCCAGGTTCTTGGTCATCCATTTGGCAAACTTCGAATCCTTGTCGTGATACTTGTTCCACACCGATACGCGCCACGAGAACGGCAGCCGGTAGTAGCTGCTGCCGAAGATGGCACCGTTGGGGGCTGTGGCCAGTGCTGCCTCCACCTCTTCCTGCGTCTGGGCGAAATCCTCGTGCTTCACGCTGTCGTCGTAGGTAATGGCTTTTAGGCCTGTGAAC
>Ga0247609_10001625_pt1 | contig 26133 bp, 27 predicted proteins | sample 172DNAGHGlowgp2_FD_193487 | JGI IMG/M metagenome (GOLD analysis project Ga0247609, IMG submission 193487) | Sheep rumen microbial communities from Palmerston North, Manawatu-Wanganui, New Zealand - 1728 DNA GHGlow gp2 | ecosystem: Host-associated > Mammals > Digestive system > Stomach > Rumen ...
AACCGTAGCCGGCACTGTATGGGATGCAATAGTTGAATTTGTCCTTGGCATTCCGTTAAAGACGGGTGAAGGCGAGGATACCACGGTTGGTGGACTTATTGACCTCATCAAAGAGTCTATTCCTACGCCGGAAGACGTAGTTAATGCGATCAAAGACTTCCCGTCTCAGGTTAGAAACGCATTCGAAAGCGTTGCATCAAGCGTTGGTACTGTCTGGGACGTTATTTATGAAATGCTGTTCGGTGCTCCAGAGCGTCCTCCAAAAGCACAGGACGACGGCTTTGACGAAATAACGGTAACACCTATAACCGTAAAAGGAATCGAAGTAAAAGGAATCGAAGTAACTCCGATTACTGTAGATACGATTGAAGACACGGTTGCTCCGTCCGGACCAGAAACCATCAAGCAGGGAATACTCGACACTATTACGTCGTTCTTTCCGAGTCGTGAAGAGATTACAGCAGCGCTTGACCAAATGTGGAGTGCAGTTGTCGAGTGGGTTTCTGAGAAATTGTCGACACCGCTTGCCTTTCTCAACGACTTATTGTTCGGCGTTGAGGTTTCTGCCGACGAGCTTTCTCCAGAAGAGATGGCTACTATATTCGGCGACTCAATGATAGAGACCGCTGAGCAAGCGATGAACACCACTACCTGGGACAACGCCCAGATTCAAACATGGGATATGGTGTCTGAGGCTGCTAGCCAGGCGGTTGAAGGCGCTGTAACCGCGATGGCTGAAAATGTCGTTCCTGACGATGCGAAAGAAGTAGCCGCCGCGGTCGGTTCTACCGTTACTGACATCATTGAAAGCACGACGTCGGAGGTTGCCACTGCGGTTGAATCATCTGATATATCAAGCGACGCGATTGAAGATATCGGTGTCGGTTCTCGTCTATTCCAGCTTATCAGCAAGTATTGGATTCTGACAAAAGATGAAATCGTCAGGCTTCTCACGACGATTCGAGACAATATCTGTGCCGCCTTAGATGAAACTGGCGATTTCTTGCAACCGATTATCGACCGCATCAGTGGCTGGGATTGGATAACGTTGTCAGAGGTACTTAACAACTTCATGCTCGGCTTTGGCGGCTCTCGAATCCTTGGCTCGACGGCAAAAGGTATCGACCGTATGACAAAAGGCGGGGCAACGCTGCTGACGGATTTTGGGCAGTTTGCGACCAGCCTTGGCGAAGGCGGCAAGAATCTCTTAACCGATTGGGGAAATGCTAAAAAGACACAGGCAGAAGGTATAAAGACTGCTTTTACTGGATTGAGCACCGCTTTTACCAAAGGCGGTGAAGGGATCGCTACCGCTGCTAAAGACACGGCTGGTGCAGTAAAGAACTTCCTCAATGAGGGTGAGAACAGCGTTAAAAACTCGATCCATGATTTTATGGGCAACGTTACTGGCGCCGTTCAAGAAGAATTGGACAAGATTGAGGAAGAAGAGGCTAACGAGGAAGAGAACAGCGTGTTTGACCGGTTCCTCGACTTCCTTGGAGAAATCAAGTGGACAATTCTGGCTATGTCTGCGGCAGCATGGGTTATCACAGATGCGCTTAATCGGTTTGATGTATCTCGTACCGCTGACTATCAAACTGCGTTGTGGGGTATCGGTAGCATTCTTGCCGAGTTTCTTGGCTATTTTGCTCTTGATGGAATTATCGGTTCAGTGCTGTCTAAAAAACTTGGAGTCGGTGTGTTCGGTTTGGTTAACGCTGGAACACTGTTAATGATGACTGGCGCGGTCATGATATTCGCTCTGTTTCTCCAGCATTTTAAGCCGGATGCATTCCTTCAGTGGACAGGTAAACTCGGCGCAGTTGTCGCGGCAATGGCCGAACTGATTATCGGGTTTAAAGTCGCTAGCGCTGCTGCTACAGGATTGACGGGTATCGCAGCTGCTGCCACCGCTGCTATGCTATTTTCGCTTATACTGGCCACTTGGATGCTACTCGGTATCATCGACAGTCGTAAAGGCGAAAACTGGGGCGAATATAGATCAGCCGCAGGTCAGGTTGGGCTTGTTTTAGCAGCCCTTGTTGGTTCGGTTGCGGCACTAGATAAAACATCTGATTGGTCAACAGGACGCCAAAAATTAGGAACCGCGGCGTTGTTACTAGCACTTGCATTTTCTTTGGACAAGATCATGGACACCATAGGCGAGTGGAAAAGCGTCAAATGGGGGGTCTACATTTCGGCAGCAGGTCAAGTTGGAATTGTATTGGCCGCCCTTATCGGGTCCGTGACCGGTATGTCTTATCTTAGTGCTGACCCTACCGGTTTAAAAAGTTTAGGAACTGCGGCGTTGCTTCTTGCTATAGCATACTCGGTATCGACGATCATGGCAGTAATCGCGGAGTGGGACACGCTCAACTTCGATGATTATAAGAATCGTGTCATTCAGATTGGCGGAATCATGCTTGAACTGATGGCAGCCGTCGCTGTGAATCGAATTCTGTCTGGGCGATCGCTTACTGCAACGGCTGCCCTTACTTCAGCGGTTACAATTGCCGCTTTGGCCTACGGTGTAAGCAAGATATTGGACTCGTTATGGGCGTTGAGCGGATGGACAAAAGAGGATTTCGAAGGCCCAACTAAATTAATAGCATGGGTGCTTGGCGAAATGATACTTGCAATCGCCGCTAACCAGCTCGGCGGCTATGTTTGGTCCGGTCTTGGTACCGCAGTTATGATCTTTGCTATCGGCCGTGCTGTACAGGATATTTTCGACGCTCTTATGATATTCAAAGAGTTCGATAAAGACGACCCTAACCTTAAGAAGGGTTTGGACACTATCGCTTGGGTCGTTGGCGAACTTGCGTTTGCTGTTGCTGCTGCTGCATTGGGTGAAGGTGGCAAGAACAAACTTGCAGCTGTCGACAAGGAGAACAAGAAACTTAGTTCCAAGCTTGGCGACCTTTTAGGCTATGCAGGACTGGCTGGTCTTGTATGGGTTATCGGGACGACCGCTAGTGATCTTCTTGACGCGCTCACCATGTTTAAAGATCTTCCCGAAGCTCAGCTTACAGCGGGCGTTGAAGCTCTAAAGACTGCATTAACTGGAATTGTCGCGGCAGTGGCGGTCGCTGTTGTCGGCGAAGATGTTAAGTCTTTGATATCGTGGAAGGCTGGCTCTAACATGTCGTCGATAGGGTCGTTGCTAGCACTTGCTGCGTTCGTCGCTGCTATCGGTTTCGCTGTCAGAACCATCATGGAGTCTATGTCGATGCTGGCTGAGATGGACGACGCCAAGATCACGAAAGCAACTGATGCGTTAGAGCAAGCCATGGACGGCTTACTGAAAGGTCTTGGAATCGGTGCCGGTGTTGGCATTGCGGCCGCTGTTGTTGGTGACGGCGCGAAAAAGATACTGCTTATCTTAGGTGTCATCGCCATGTTCGGTGTCGCTTTGGTCGCGCTTGACGAGGGCATAACCCGACTTCCGCATTTAGCGGAAAACATTGGAACCGTTGCCGGTCTGATTGCAGACGTCCTCAGCGGATTATGGGATTCTTTCATGGCGTGGGGTGCCAGCAAGATTGACGAATTCGATCTATGGCTGGCTAATTGGCTCGACGGCTTGCTCGGCGGGATCGACCTGTTCGGAATCGGTGACGCGATTCACAAATGGGCGGAAGACACACGTGCTCGACTTGATCCAGAGCATTTTGGTGACGCGATTACTGATGACGCACAAAAATTAGTTGACGACGCGACTGAATACCAAAATAAAGTGAACGCTGCCGCCAAAATTTTGTCTGACAGCGAGGAAGACGTCGCCGCCCTGAAACAAGAATATGAAACAACGCTCCGCGAGACAAACGACAAGTTTTTGATATCGGCAACGTTTGGTGACGATCCGAGCCTTAAGTACGTAGTTCCAGAAGTGCCTCTATTGGAGCAGGTCCGTAAACGACTAAACATGACTGAAGCTGAGTTCATGGCCTTAGCAAAGGAGAACGCTTCTATATTTAACGCCGGTGACGATGTGCTTTTACACGCAGTTAGAGCGTACATTGTAAACGCTGGTCCAGAAGGCATCACATCAGAAATGGTCGGAGCTTTGGTAGAAGCGTTTAGAAACGCTGATAGCGAGGTACTAACAATCGCCAACGAAATGCGGTCAGGGCTTCGCGACTCTATGCTAAAGGGCTTCGGTGACGCGTTGTTTGAAAGTGCAACCGATACAGGAGCGATTAACGGCGATGCACTTGCCGCTCGTATGCGTGCAATGCTTTCCTCAGTGTACAAGCGATTCCCTAAACACTTTTCTGAGTACGTTACAGAAATTGTAGATGAAGCAACCGGACAGGTTCAGATTTCTGCTGACTATTCGGGAATGCTTGGCGAACTTGCTAACAGTATGGACCTGTCACTGGAAGGATACCTAGAACGGCTCGCCGGGTCTGAAGCGGGATGGCGCGAAACTCTTTCTAACGATCTTGCTGCATATTGTACTATTCTTGGCGGAGACGTGCCAGTCAAGATCGGTGATTCAATGCTTAGCGGTCAACAGTATCTTACTCCAAAAGCAACGGCCCTTGCTAAACAGCTTCTTGACGTATTTAAGACGTCTGGACCAATGGGGCTACTCACAGCAATAGGAGACAATGCTCGTAACGCGGTTCTTGATAAACTCGCCGACACAAATAGCGGTTCTGCGTTTCTTGCATTACATAATGCCGCCGCTAATTTTGTGAGCGGCTTAGCCGACGCTATCGGTTTTGAACTCGACATCAGCTCCCATTCTCTCGCCAGTAATTTTGTAACAGGATTCGCCAATTTCATGAACGGCACTGGTAGTGCACTTAAAGATATCGGTATCACATTCGCCAACCGCTTTAAGGAAGGTGTCATGTCTCGCCAAGGTCTCGACGAACATTCCCCGTCAAAAGAAGCGGCTCGCATTGCACGTAACTTTGGCGCTGGCTTCATCAATGGCATGATAGACATTGTACCCGCGGTTTCTGCAAGCGGAACTGATATGGCCAAGTCGTTCACATCGGCAATGCGTAGATCTATCGACCAGGCTAACGACGTTCTCGAAAACGGTGCTGACCCGACTATCAGACCGGTTGTCGACATGTCAAACGTTGAATCGAGTGCTAGACAGATGTCCCGTTACTTCGGTTCTCAGACGATGAACCTCGATACCAACGAAAATTCAAAATGGTTAACAGGGCAGCTCGCAAATCACTCGATAGACCTTGCCAGGTCTGCGGCCTCGGCTTGGGACCGTAACAACACTTATGCCGAGCAGTTGCGCCATGCTGCGGCCTATGACAATTCTGACGTCGTTAACGCAATCAATCTGATGCGAGGCGACTTTGGAACCATGGAAGACGCAATCAGTAAGATGCCTGTCGTACTTGACAGTGGTGCCGTGGTCGGACAGCTTGCTCGACCGATGGATGCCGCACTCGGAAGGATATCCAGACTGAAAGGAAGGGGGAATTAAGTGTACCATTCAATCACATTTACGCGAAAAGACACACCGTCATTAACAGCTAACACATGGGATACGTGGCGCTTAATTCCACTGTCCCGTCCGGTCATTGCTGCACCACAACCGAAAACCAATTTTGTCGAGGTTCCCGGAGCGTCTGGGAGCCTCGACTTGTCTACCGTATTAACATCATATCCGCTGTACGGGAATCGCTCAGGCAGCCTTGAGTTCGCTGTGTCGAACGACTTCTGGCCTTGGCATAAGATGTATGAGACTTTGATGAGCTTCTTCCAGGGCCATACACTTCAGATGACTTTGGAAGACGATCCCGACTATTACTACGAAGGCATTTTCTCTGTAAACAGCTGGACTTCAAAATCCGATGGAACCTGGTCCACCGTGAAGCTCGACTACAATTGTCAGCCGTACAAAATTAGCAAACGTCACGCATATGACATGTATACTTCGAGCACATGCCAGCTTCGATACGTCGAACCAGCGAACAGTACGAAGAAAATTAAGCTGACGCTCACGGTGCCGGACATGATGCCAGTTTATCCAGATTTGAGCATATATGCCGATAACGCAAATAACGGAATGAGCATAAGGTTTATCAACGCCGAACGCAACGTTCAGCTTTTTGCACAGCATAATGCAACCGGTACAGCCGCTGTCGACGTGAATGACACCTATCTTGTTGACGAAGACGTCTGGGTTCCGGCAGAGGACATGCTAATCACGAATTTCAGTGGTTCAAATACCATCGAATTCTGGGTAAGCGGTCGTGGCGTCATATCTATCGACTTTAAGATTGGGAGGCTTTAATCATGTATTCAGTTTATGCAGATGATACTTGCATTTACGACGGTCAGAGTCCTCTCACTAAAGTTAAGGTACTCAACCCAAACCTTAGCTTGGAAGACAGTGCCGCCGGCTCGTTCGAAATGACGCTTCTTCCTGGGAGCGTTGGGTACGATGCCGTTGAACCAATGGTGACGACGATTACCGTGAAACAGGACGGCGAAGAGCTCTGGTCAGGACGGGTCCTCAGTTATGATGAAGATTTCTACAAGCAGCGGAAGATGTACTGCGAGGGCGAGCTGGCTTACCTCAACGATACCTGCCAGGAGCCAACGTACTATCAGAACGATACCGTTCAGACATTTCTGGGCAAGGTTCTCGATGTTCATAACAGCAAGGTCGACGCTAAGAAAAAGTTTTACCTTGGCATGGTGACCGTGCAAGACGACACCGGCACACTTTTGGAAACCGGGTTTGAAAAGACGATGGAGACCGTTAACAAGCTGGTTGAGCGTCTTGGCGGTCACTTACGAATCCGAAAGACGAACGGGAAGCGATACCTTGACTACCTGAAAGACTATCCGAACACCGCGACACAGATTGTCAAATTTGGTAAGAATCTCGTCGATTTCACAAGGAGTTTTGACTACTCAGAGCTGGCTACAGTTATCCTGCCAATGGGAAAGCCTCTTGAGGTTGAGCAGATGCGTGTCGACGTGAACCTTCCGATTTCGCCCGGCAGTGTTATTGATCCTGAAACTGGTGAAGCCATAAACGGCGGCGGACCGTATTCGTACGTCGACCTTGGCACCAACTATCCGGCTAACTATGTGACTGCTTATCTCGACGTCGAGGAAGGGGAGACCTACTACTATTCCGGAATGGCGACTATCGGGAAGGGCGCGTACGCCATCTTTGACCAGTTTGGTGACCCGATTCAGATTGAGAAAGCCCCGGATGACGGTTATCGAGAGTACAAGGATACCGAGATACATATACCGAACGGCGGCGATGTGCTGGTGGTAGCCAGTATGGACCAATCCGGTTACAACCCTTTGAAACTCACCGTCGACGGTGTTCCTGAAAAAGCAGTTGACCAATACGTGACCGTAAAGTCCGTATCACCCGATAACAGTTACTATGTGAAATCCAGCACGTTAATGTCCACGTATGGTTGGATTGAGAAATCTATGACCTGGGAAAACATTGATGACCCGGCAGACCTGTATTCGAAGGCTTTACAATACCTGACCGACAATCAGTTTGATGGTATGACAATAGAGGCAAATGCTATCGACCTTCATCTCCTTGACAGTTCTACCCCGGCGTTTAAACTGCTCGACCAGGTTCGGATTGTTTCGGAACCGCACGGCATTGACAAGCTGTTTCCAGTAACGGCCATATCATTGCCATTAGCTGATCCGGCAAACGTTAAGTACACGTTTGGAAATGAAAAGAACCGTTCCTTAACCGGAATTAACAACTCCATCAATTCTGATATATTCGACGCGTTAAAAGCAATCGTACCGAAAGAAGAATTGCTTAACGCCGCTAAGACGAACGCCACCGAGCTGATTAGAAATGCAGCTCTTACAAACGGTTATGTCACTTTGGTTAAAAGCCCTAATAGCGGTAAAACAAGCGAGATTCTTGTCGCAGATGACGAGAACTATTTGACAGCGCAAAAAGTCTGGCGATGGAACATTAACGGTCTTGGATATTCCAACACTGGCTATAACGGAGAGTATGGATTAGCTATGACAATGGACGGCTCGATCGTGGCTGATAGGATTACGGCAGGTACCATGTATGCTGACCGGATTAAAGGCGGTACTTTGACTCTCGGCGGCGTCAATAACGAGTTTGGAGTATTAACGGTCTTAAACCGGACTGGCGATGCCGTTGGCTCATGGGACAAAGCCGGACTGTTCACTCAGGGACGTATTGTGTCGTACAAACAGGAGGCCAGTGTTGAAGGCGGCGGCAACCTTGACAGCCAGAGCGATTCATCAATTACTGCTATATATGGCAGTCGACTTAGGGGCTATGTCGGGGATGTTAGTCGTATCGAAAATCTCCCAGACGACGACATTGGCGGTGATGCTGCCCAGTCGTGGGGGGAACTTCTGCTTGTCGATAAAGATGAGAAGAATCTTCAGAGTATTGACCGGCTAACTACCCTTCGAGGATTTGGCGCGGTTATGCTTCGTGGCGACTCCGGAATAGTCTTTCGAATCGGAACACAGATGGTGCTTATTAACGGCTGGACGATTGATAACGGTATTGTTACGCTTCGTGGACGAGCCGACTGGATCGTAAACAGCTAGGAGATTAACATGGCAGAACAAAAAGTAGTTCCTCTTTCAGCCTCAGTCCAGGCGGCTAGAGGGTATTTAAAGGACGCTATTGCTCAGATAATGGACCACACACATCTTCCGCCCTATCTGATGGACGGTGTCGTGTCGGAGGCATTAGCTGAGTTACGTCACCGGGAGCTTTGCGACTATGCCATGACCAGCGGCACACCAGCTCCGGAACCCGAAGAAGGCGGTGACAGCAAATGAAGCCGATAATTCAAAATGTTGAAGAGATTTCGAACGCTGTTTATGGCGAAGAGATTCGGAAACCACTGTATGAGGCGTTAGATCGGATTTCAGACTCGATGTACAAATATCAGATGATGGACGCGATGCCTGAAATGGTTAGGCGATACATCGGAGATGACGAGACGCACGCCATTACTGCGAATGGATGCACGTGTACATACTATAATGAGGGGTCGATTCGAGTCAGCGGAACGCCGTCGTCAGCGACCACATACTTTAATATCACTGGCGACGGATACACGACGACGCTCCCCGAATGGATTGGCGAGGCAAAACAGTTCTATATTTACTCTGAACCATACGTTTCCGGCATTAATATGCGCTGTAACTGGTATGATGCCAATGGTGACACTCTAGGTGCACCATATGATTCTACATATAACGGACAGCTGCACATAGTTACTGTTCCGGAAGAGGCACACGGTTTGCTTATGCGTATACAGGTGAGCACCAGCTTTTCCGGTACAACGACGACTGTCCGATATCATATTCTTACCGTTCCGTATAAAACACTTTTAGCGCTTCCTCAAAAGCTGACAGAAGAAGACCGGGTGCAGATACGTGAAAACATCGACGCGGCTTGCGCTACCACCGTTGAAGGCTATCGCACTGAGTCGATGACCGATATCGCCCAGGAGTGCATTGACCTTCTGACACCAGGTTTGCAAAAGACACACTATGGTGTCACATTTACTCTTTTGGAAGACGGGTGGACTCGGTTGGAAGGCACTTCTACCGGTTCCGGATTTTGGAATTTCTATTGGACCGGCTCTGAAGGCGCACCTCCGCCTAAAATGGTTAAAGGACAGACCTATCAGGTAACGTTCTTCGCTCGTGACTATGGTGAAAACACAGGGTACGGCGGAATGTCGGTATACTCATATATTGGCAGCACACAACAGCCACGAGTATTATATGCTACCGCTAGCGCTCCGATTAAGTTCTTTACCTACGAGAATGAATGGACTAATATTCTGTTCCGGTTTAACACGGCTAACACGTACAAATATTCAGGCGATATCAAGGTAACCATATTCCCAGTGGGGTTGAACGCGGTTCAAACCGTCTATCAGTCTCTTAACAGCGTTGCTAAGCAAATTGCAAGAGAAAATATCGAAGCTGCACATACCAGTGAGGTGCTAGCACTTTCGTCACAAACCCTGACAACCGCTCAGAAGCAGGCGGTGAGGAACAACATTGACGCGCCAGGGTCGTCTGAGGTCCTACATGTGACTTCTCAGTCGTTAACCGAGGCACAGCAGAAAGCGACAAGAGAAAACATCGACGCTATTGGCGAAGACCGGTATAACGACGAGGTTGACATTGACGTGCTTAATGCTGAACAGTCATCGTACACGTCGTCAGTAGTCAACGGTGTTACTTACGAGCCGGATACTGATGGCTACTGGACGATAACGGGGACCGCTGACTCTAACGGTTCTTGGAAGTCAATGATCTCCAGCTCTACAACGCTTCCTTCATACTTTGTAAAAGGCGCCCCATACTATCTCGATTTCAACTGCGGGACTGTGCCGATTCGAGTGTATTGGTATGTCTGGAATGACGGCACGACGAGCAGCAGCTATACCGATTACAGTGAAAACACGGTTATAACAGTTCCAGAAAAAGCGGTCGGCGTCGTTATTCGGTTCCAGATATCCGCCGGTGCAACTGTTAACGAGACTGTAAAGTATACCTTACAGCGGGTTCGGCATGGATGGATCGACTCAAGAGATGTTGAGAAATATTATGAGACAAACATCATTGACACGTCTGACGCAATAAACAGCTTACTGGAATCGACCGGCTATTGCCACCTTGGTCCCGGTGTTTTTTACATTACGAAGGCCATCGTCATGCCAGAAGGTTCCACGCTGACCGGATGCGGACGATCTACAGTCATACGGTTAACGCAGGACTCGACCGCCACTTATGCACTAAAGATGCAGAAGTTTTGTACCCTTACTGACTTGCGGCTGTCTGGTTCGCTTAATGAGAATCCGGTTAGCACAAAAGGCAACCGTACTGGAGTTCTGTTTACTGCAAATTATGACGGTAGCCTTAGCGGTGGTGCATACACGTCGACACACTGCATGATGTCTAATGTTACGATTGATAATTTCAACGCCAACGGGATGACATGCACTAATACGTCGCGGAATTACGCTGAGGGATTAAACCTTGTGAACTGTCACATATCGCATTGCTATACTGGGCTTAATATCGCGTACGCATCTGAGTACAGTAAATACACGAACTTGGTTATTGATAATTGTCATACTGGATGCGTGAACAACGGCGGTAACAACATGTTTGTCGGATGCACATTCCACGCGACGACCATTGGCTTCTATATTGACGGCGATGCAACGTTTAATGGCAGCACCGTGCTTAATCCAGGTCACGGTTCTGCGGTCGGCTGCACGTTTAATCACATCGGTAATGTTGCTAATGGTGTGGGTTCGGCGATTACCGTTAAGAACGTCGACCAAGGCTTCGTATTTGACGGCTGTCAGATATGGTATGGCACAATCGACTTGAGGAGCAGCTATAGTATCATGTTTAGTGGCTGCGAATTTGGTAAATCGACGGACGCCAATAATCAGGAGATTGGTATGAAGTTCAACATTAACGGCGGAACAACTGTCATCGCAGCGTGCGTGTTTCACAAAGACAACACGTTTGCACCTGACTTTAGTGGCGTTACGAGCAGCGCTAAACTCAGGATGTCCGGATGTTATGGCGGCGTTACCGGCAATGAAATCACAGGCAGCTGATAGGAGGAGTCATGTCAGTATCTATATTTAACAACAAGATCGTCATGACCCGTGGCGATACATTAAGCATAAAGCTGGACATCACTAATAAAGACGGCGGTAAGTATACACCATCGTCAAGTGATAACATTTACTTTTCTGTGAAGCGTCATTATACCGATACCGAATGCTTTCTAAGAAAGAAAATCAGTTCCAGCACATGCCAGCTGACGCTCAGTAGCACCGAAACTAAGAGGTTTGAACAGCCGGCAGTGTATGTCTATGACGTGGAAATCACGTTTTCAGACGGGACGGTAGACACGATCATACCGAACGGCATACTTGAGATAACGGAAGAGGTTGGTTGACGGTGGCAAAAGAAGGCACGCTATATTCGACAATAGCGAACCCGCAGTCATTAAAGGGCTCGCTTCAGCCTACTGGCGAATTAGTCGGCAAGCTGTCAAATATTGGTAAACTTGTCGGCAGATTAAGCCCGACACGAACACTGACCGGTAAGCTATCGAACCCTGGAACATTGCATGGCGAGCTTTCTGTATGGTATGGCTACTACATTAAGTATGTAAACGTTGGCGGAGAAAACACAGCCAATAACACGACATTGGTGGAGGAAGTACCGCTTGATACATACGTGCTGAACCATGGGGTCAATGAAATTACTCTGACCCATTACAAAGACGGCTTTGACTGTTATCTTCTTAATGTCAGCCCGGCTCGAACCGATGCTACGCTATATCTGAATACTCGAAGTATTGACACGAATCGGGCAGAGATTGATGTCGTGAATACCGGTGATACATACGCTGGTTCTATTGGAGTCGCATACTGGCTGTGTGTTTCGTTCAGCATTGATGCGCCAGACCCCGGTACTGATCCAAACGGCGAGGAGGATGACGTCAACGCCGCCAGTGTTCCGTCAGTGGGTGGCGGTGCTACTCAGAATTTCATTATCCATGTCAATGAGCTGCCGACTGAGGACATAAACCCGAATGCCATCTACATACTTCGGACAGCATTGACCGGAGATAATGTGCCGGGTAGTGGCAGTCAACCGTATCCGGATGCTGAAGAAGCACGCTTTTAAACGGAGGCTACTAAAGATATGCCTGACTATAAGAAGTATGTGTGGGACCCAGACACCGCAAGATGGGTGTACATCGGGAGCGATGCTTCGGCCAGCATATACTACGATACAACACATAATTGGAATCTTCAGCGAGACTTTGTGTCAGAGCGGCTGGCGTTCTATGTGTATACAGATCACGAAGCGCTTGAAGACGAGTACGGTAATGTCACATACGCTCCAGGACTGAAAATCGGTGACGGTACTAGCTATTTAATAGACTTGCCATTCGTTGCCTCGTCACTTACTCAGATTGAAGAAACACTGAACGAGCATATTAATGACATGGTACGGCATATAACCAGCGAGGAACGAGATTCCTGGAATAATAAAGCACACATAACGCCGACTCTCCAAAATGAGACGCTGGTGTTTACATTAGAGTGATCTGGAGGGCGTTATGTCATACATTTCAAAGATTAGACTACCTACTAATGATGAGTACGACTTTAAAGACAGTGAGTCGATTCACAGCGTTGCGTATAATGGTCAATACACAACAGTAACAAAAGGCGATGGGACGACCGCGAACTATGGCGCATTTGGGCAAGAGTATCAGACAGCGACGTACACTGGGCTTATCGGAGAAACGGCGTCCGACGAAGATACTTCGTTTTATTTTATGAAGATTATACCGGTAGCTTTTAATCAGCCATGGTCCGTCAGGTATCGAATAAATATGGCAGTCACGGGCTATGTCAATTACTGGAACCTTGCATCAGAAGTGACTGTGATCGGTCGTGAGGACTATAACTATCCGACCAACCAGATCTGTTCAACCAGGGTTGCGCAAAATGTTCTTGGTGTTAAGTCTGCAAACAACATCGCCATGTATAGCGACGTCTATCCGTTGACGTATTCCGGTCGCAACGCAGGCTATGCAAATGCGGTCGGTGTGTCGCTGTATCATGCTTCTAGCAATACTAACACCGCAAGACCGAGACAGCTTACGGTCTCGATCGTCGACCGCTGGGGATGCACTGTTGACTTTTTACCGACTGCTGTCAAGTGGTCTGACTGGGAAGGAAGCGACGTAGAGAATGCGTATGGACCGAGGGACCGCGTCATGTTAACTACCGGACCGACTGTTGTAGAGACCCAGGTTGAGAGCAACCAGACTATCGCTAACGGGTTATCGAGTTTTACGGTGTCCTATAGTAAACAGCATTACTCCTGTTACCTGCTCAATATTACGCCAGCAAGAACTGACAACGCGGTTTATGCTTATGTCCGATCTATTCAAGAAGGTACAGCCACGGTAGATGTTGTCAACACTGGCGAAGCGTATACAGGCAGTATCGGCACGACGTTCTGGCTGTGTATACCGAAGTAAAAGGAGATGTTTTAGATGGGAGATACTCTGGTTAATGAGCTCGTGAAGAAGCAGCTCCAGATGTTTCGGGGCGATACGTTCGCGTTTGATGTTAACATATCGGAACTTGATAGTCCGGACGGTGTCGCCTCGGAGTTAATGATTCACCTGAGAACTGGCACGAAGTTCCGGAGCCGGCTGACGACATTTCTGAGGAGACTTCAAAATGACATACATTGTAATAGAGATTCAGACAAATACAGATGGCACTGTTGGCACACTTATTACTGCACACAGCACTCGTAATGAGGCTGAACAGAAGTATCACTTGATTCTCTCATCTGCTGCCGTGTCAACTCTGCCTACTCACGCGGCGGTTCTTATGACCAATGACGGAAAACAGATTTATTCGCAGAGTTATAGTCATCCGGTCGCTTCATCAGCGGAGGTGACCGACTGATGGAGATGGATAACAAAGCCATAGGTATCGTTGAACGCTATATTCTTGAACACTTTGACAAATCTGATCCGGAACCGCCTAAGTTTCAGGTCTTTACCGTATGGAAGGCGAAGATTCTTAAAAACTGGAAGTATCTTCTGAGCAGTACACTCTTTGACGGCATGTATTACGAACTGACATACAACGGAGATACTGACGAGTGGTACCTTGACGCATACAAAAAGTTTGAAAATCGTGTCGTGAAGCTGTAACCAACTGCTATATTCAATTAAGGACTGAACGCAAATGGACTTATCAACCATATTCGTAGCACTTATCGGAGGCGGGTTTGTCGGGTTTATCGAATTTCTGATTCGGCGGCATGACACGAGAGAAGATAAGCATGATGAAATATTAGATGAGATCGCCAAAATCAATGAAAAAATCGACCAGCATGAGGAGATTTTAGAGGAAATCGCAAAGATTGACCGCAAGATAGATCTGATTGATGCCAAAGTCGAGGAAGTCGATACAAAAGGCGATGTCAGGAACACGATATCAGCTCGTATACGGATACTTACATTTATGGACGAGTTGATTGAAGGACGGCGTCACAGTAAAGACCGATTCGACCAAGTCATGACCGATATTGACGAATATGAGAAATACTGTGACGTCCACAAAGATTTTAAGAATAATCAGACGGCGTCGACTATACGGCACATCAAAGAGACGTATCAGGAACGACTGGCGAAGCACGATTTTTTATAAGAGGTGATAATGACATGACCATGTTATCGTGGGATACACGAAAGAAGCGTTATTTTGAGTCCGGCGTCAGTCATGGCATCTTGTTCCCGTCAATTGGAAATAACGCATACGGTAGCGGAATCGTATGGAACGGCTTGACCAAAGTGAACGAGACATCGTCAGGCGGTGACGAGAACGCCATATACGCTGACAACGGTAAATATGTAGCTCTGATGGGCACGGACGAATTCGAGTTTACGATTGAAGCGTACCAGTGCCCGAAAGAGTTTGAGGAATGTACTGGCGTTAACAGCTTCAACGGCATGTACTTCGGACAGCAGAAGAGAAAACGTTTTGGCTTCAGCTATACGACACTCATCGGCAACGACGAAGACGGGCTTGAGCATGGCGAGAAAATCCATCTCGTATATGGAGCGGCTACTAAGTCGTCTGACAAAGATTATGAGACGGTTAACGACAGCCCGGATGCGATGACCATGAGCTGGGAGTGTACAACAACGCCGATCACGGTACCGGGATTTAAGCCGACAGCGCATCTGGTGCTTGACAGTAGGAAGATTGATAGCAGGGTGTTTGCTCTGTTAAAAGAGCAGATTTATGGCTCGAACGGGTCAAGTCCTACGTTGCTCATGCCGGACCAGGTGTCACGCTTTATCAACTTTAGGCTGATCTCGGCGAAAGCATTTCCGATTGCTCTTAATAACAGGTACGTACAGATCCCTCGTTATAGCACGGCGTATGACGTGTATGACAGTCAGAGTCTTAAGAGCGACGTTCTGGTTAACGATGATCGCATTGAAGGCGCTGTCGACGAATCAAATGTCGAGGGACACCCGCATCTTCTTGTCATCAACTTCGGATGGACAACACTCGGCGATTGTGGTTGGCAGCCGTCAGCAACTATACACTGGACTCGTAAACGCTCGTCTACAGATAGTCCGCTGGTTTATGTTGGGGATTTAATCGGAATAGAGCCGTTCGATTATGCTATGCAGGGTCCAGTAGTATATCCGGACGATGACCAAGACACGTTGCCGTTTGAGTACCGGTACACGGTCGCGGCAGACTTATCAGAGATATTCAACTATGTTGTAGAAGATGAGAGAATGAACGCATTAGCGGTCACGAACGCGTACATCGAATTTGTATTTCGTCATAACGGTAAGACAGTATATGAAAAGCACTATTCTCTAGCCGATGTTAAAGGAGAATCAATAACCTTTGTTCCTGTTTATCCAGATGAACCGGAGGGCTAAATCATGAGAGACTGGACAAAATGGATTAAACTCGCCGCAGTTCGTGCTATAAAGACTGTAGCCCAGACATTTGTAGCTACGATCGGCACGTCTGCGGTGTTAAGCTCTGTCGACTGGCGCATGGTAGTATCAGCGTCTCTTCTGGCTGGGATTTTGTCGCTGGCTACGAGCGTTGCAGGGCTGCCTGAGGAAAGCGTTGAATCGTAAAGCGAGGATAGACAATGGCTGAAATATCAAAAATTACATTACCAAGCGGTACCACATACGACCTGAAGGACGCAACCGCTAGAAGTGACATCGCTGACCTTCAGAGTGCAATGACCGGCGGTGTGCATCTCATTGGCGAGACCACTACTGCCCTGACCGACCAGGCGACCACTACAACCATCAAGATCAATGACGTCAATACGACGGCCAAGAACGGCGACTTGGTGTATTATAATAAGAAAGAATTTCTGTTTAACGGTTCCAAGTGGATCGAGATGGGCGATCTGACGTCGTTAAAGGCATTGGCTTATAAGGATAGTGCGAGCGCGAGCTATAAACCGGCAGGAACGATTAGCACGCCGACCTTTACTGGAACGGAGGAGACGTCTACCGTTACTATATCATCAAATAGTAGTACGGGTGCGGTGGAATATATTCCGACTGGCACAATAACGCCCGCAATAACTAGCAACGGAACTGTAACGTTTAGTGGAACCGCTACACCGCATGGAACCGTCGCCGTTACAACAAAATCAACGTCAAACAAAACGGCGGCCGTCACAGCAGCAACGAGTGGAACCGTGACGTATACTCCGGATGGAGATGTGGCGACAACCGTAACATTAAATACGGCTACCGTTAATAGCATTACCGCGGTCGGAACCCTTCCTGAATTTAGTGCCACAGTAACCGGGGAGACATTGACGCTCGGCTTCTCGCAAGGCACACTGCCGACGAAAGGGGCTAACACTACAGTCGCTACCTCTGTAAAGACAGCGACGTCCACGTTTAGCGGAACCGGTGTGCGGCTTGTAACTGGGAACATCCCGGTGCCAAGCGCGTATAACGCAACCTTTACTGGTACTGAAGAGACCATAGAAACGTCTGGCACTACAGATGTATCAGTAGGTACCGGCTCATTTGAAGGCAATCCGATATACATTACGGTAAAGCATACGCCTCACGGTACCGTGTCGAAGCCTACCTTCACAGGCACTTCTGCCACGATTACCGTTTCGTAATTTTTCTAACGAAACTTCAAAATGCAAGGGGTATCGGTGATGGGCACTGGTACCCCTGTTTTTATCATAAGGGCTATCATGGACGAAAAACGATTGCAGTTTGATGCTTATTGTGCTAATATGTCTTTAGCAGAAGCGTTAGACGCGATGAGCTACATGAAGAAACGTGAAGAATATCTCAGTATGCACCCGTACAGAATCTATCAGGGCTCTGACGGGAAATGGTACACGAACCTCCCTGACAATACGAAGGATCGCGGCACTAGGCTCCTTAAACGAACAACTAAAAGCAAGCTTGAGGACGTCGTCGCCGCTTACTGGCAGGCAAACGCTGAGCAGCCGACCTTAGACAACGTGTTCGCTGAGTGGAACGACCGACGACTTGAATTGAAAAAAGTCGCCCCTGGTACACATCTTAGAGATCGTCAAGTGTACAATCGGTTTTATGGCGAGATAGGAGCCACTCGGGTCTCGGAGCTTACTGTCGATGACTTCGTTGACTTTCTCGAAACCCAGATACCAACACATTCTTTGACTGCCAAGGCTTTTTCTGGCTTAAAACGAGTAACAAAAGGCATTCTTAAGCAAGCGAGAAAAGATCGACTGATTGACTATACCGCGGAAGACGTGTTCGCGGAGCTTGATCTGTCGGAAAGCAGCTTTAATAAGATAGTCAAAGAAAGTCGCGAAGAAGTGTTCGACGAGGACGAAACCGACAAAGTGATAGCATATCTCGAACAGAACCCCGATTTGAGGAATCTTGCAATCTTGTTGATGTTTGTCACCGGGCTTAGAGTTGGCGAGGTCGTCGCTTTAAAGAAAGAAGACTTTGCCGATAATGTTGTCCGGGTGAGGCGGACAGAGACCAAACGACCGAGAGACGACGGCTACGGCAGTAATTACACCGTAAAAGACTTCCCAAAGTCGCAAGCGGGCGTGAGAGACGTTATCCTGCCTAACGAGTACCAGTGGCTGGCAGAAAAACTGTCTGATACGACGAACGAGTACGTGTTTGAAGAAAACGGATATCGGTTTACGACAAATGCGATACGTCGTCGATTAACACAGGTGTGCCAACGGACAGGCGTGTATCATAAATCGCCCCATAAGATAAGGAAAACTTACGGGTCGATCCTTCTTGACAACAATCTTGACCAGAGGTTAGTTATCTCTCAGATGGGTCATACGAGTGTTAGCTGTACTGAGAATCATTATCATCGAAATCGAAGAAGCTTGGAACAGAAGTCCGAAATTATTAGCGGCATCCAGGAGTTTAAGAAGCATGGACGTACTGACAAAGGTATGTAAGGTATGTAACGAAAATCGCAGAAACCCAGTGTTTATGAGGGTTTCGGGGTACGCTCACGGGTTCGATTCCCGTTATCTGCTTATGACAAGCCTCGGAAACCCAGTGTTTATGCGGGTTCTGGGGCTTCACTTTTGCCAAGGTATGTAAGAGGTATGTAAAAAGGTATGTAAGGAGGAAACGTCTAACGCTCCTGCTAATGCCTCGCAAAATAAGTTGCTTCCATTTTTTTTTTCGTCATGGTACTGATAACCCGTTACTTCCTGTCAAAGCAAACTGAAAACGTGTATAAAGTAGTGTCTTATGAGAGCGCCCCTTGTCCTGACTGTGGAATGCCCATGTCCGTAGTCGGAAGCAAGCGGCGCTCTGTTCTATTATATGACAGTTCTTCAATCATTCTGATAATTCGTCGTCTGCGTTGTCCTCATTGTGCAGGCGGTCCCATCCATCATGAACTCCCTCATAAATTGATTCCATATAAGCGTTATGAGCGCAAAGTCTTTTCTCTTATCTATTCTGGCCAGTCATCGCTGGTTCCGTGCGACAGCTCTACTATCCGCCATATGTCTCGGTGGCTGCGAACGGTCGCCTTTTCTGCTATATTCGACAGTTTGACCGACTAGCACACCCGTAATTCATTCATATATGCTACAAATCGTGCCATAATCGCCCCATAAACAACAAGGAGGTATAAGAGATGGCACGAACCATACGACCGAATCTAGCGGCAAATAATCCCTACTACATAAGCCGTCACCGATACTACGAGCTTAAGCACTTTTGTCTTCAGTATTACGAATGGAAGGCCGCCTACGACAGTGCTATATTCGAGCGAGGCAAGAGCATTCTGTCGACCATACAGGCACACGACTGGCCTGACCCTACAGGCGACACTGCTACCACTCTGGTAAAGTATTCGTCACAAATGGCACTGGTAGAAGAAACGGCTCTGGAAGCAGATGAGACGATTGGCCAGTTCCTGTTTAAAGCTGTGACAGAAGAGTTATCGTTTACGTACTTGAAGACTAATTGCTATATTCCCTGTGAACGCGATATGTACTATGACAGATATCGTAAGTTTTTCTGGCTTCTGGATAAGAAAAGGTAGGCGAGTCGCAAAGAAAGTTGTTTGCTAAATGGAAAGGAGAAGCGATTCGTTTTAGACAATTTTTCTCACGGCAGTGACCGACTGATGGTAAGCGGTTAATGCTGTGGCTGAAAAAGACGAGAGCCTGGACCACCATGGGTAACCAAAACGGTCTAATTGCTTCTTAACAAGACAAAGAGGGTTTGGAATGTGAAATAAGAACCGAGGCTAGGACGAGAACGCCCCTATTACCATAAGGCACGTTGAGCGTTTGCTGCTAGATCAGCAATATTAAAAATAATCGAGGCCGTATTCCATTGAGAGTATCGGATCTTTGTCTTTTTTTTTTCGTTGTCGCAAGAAAAGTTGGTTGCTATATGGAAAAGAATATGACAACACACAACGAAAGGAGAATAGTCATGAACAACGAAAACGGGATCGAAACTATCGAAGACGCTATTCGGGCGTTTGAGAGCTTTATTAATGAAGGCACTCATCTGACCGAAGAGCAGGTCGAAAAAATGAACTCGTTGTTTAAAGAACATGATATCGGCGTAACTGTCGGCGTGTTCTAACCACAAAGGGAGGCTCAGCATAATATGTTGGGTCTCCCGTTTTTCTTCATGGTCGCAAAGAAAGTTGGTTACTATATGGGAAGAAACTTGTTAATCAACTATTAAAAAGGAGGAAAAGACTAATGAAGGATAACAGGAGACGGGACGAAAAGCCGGGCGATATCTTTGCCAGAAAGTTAGTAAAGATTGTTATAACAATAATAATATTCGCCTTGGCAAAGGGAATAAACGCCCTCTTCGGGCCGGTCGGCGTTATCTTGTTGGCCATAATCTGGCTAATCGGATAACAAGTAATTAAGGGAGGCTCAGCATAATATGTTGGGTCTCCCGTTTTTCTTCATGGTCGCAAGAAAAGTTGGTTACTAAGTGGAAAGGAGGTGATACTATGAAAACAATTATCGCTTGCTATGTAGCGGCTGCTTTTACTCTCGTTGGAGTCTTATTCGGAGGGATCGCCGCCCAGATCGTATGCGGTTTGTTAACGGCATATTACTTGTGGGCAGCGTACAAAATCGAAAAAACGGACAAAGAGGTTCAGCAGGCCGTAGACGAAATGGCTAATACCATTGGCGAACAAATGCTGAAGTAACATTCCATCACGGGAGTCAGATCAGGAAAAGGTCTGGCTCCTGTTTTTTTCTTCATGGTCGCAAGAAAAGTTGGTTACTAAGTGGAAAGGAGGTGATACTATGACAGCGATAATTACCAGCTATGTAGTCTCTGCTTGCGCTTTTGCTGGGCTCTTGTTCGGAGGACTTGTTGCCAGAGTAATATGCGGTATTATATGCGCGTACTACCTGGGCTGTGCAATCCTGCTCGAAAAGAAGGACCCCAAGATCAGGCAGGCTATTGAGGACGCAATGGAGACCGCCGTTGATAATGCATTAAAGTAATCACGCTCGCACCACGGGCGGGAGTCAGATCAGGAAAAGGTCTGGCTCCTGTTTTTTTCAAGAAGGGAGATCAATCAATATGAGCAAAACCTATGTAATCTTTCTTAGCTACCCGATGGCAGGAAAAGAGCTTTCCGCGCTTGAAGCAACTCGTGAGAGACTGACGACTCTGGCAAAGCATTACTTTCAGTACATGAAGCAGTATAGCAATGCGTTGGACGACTATGACGACGTAGAAATCATCGACAACCTTTACGCTGTCGGAGATTCGTGTCTGGAACTGATCGGTCAGGCAGTTCTTAAGATGGCCAAGGCAAACGCCATCTTTTTCGCAAACGGAAGCCAGAATGCTAAGGGCTGCCAGGTCGAGTATGAGATCGCCAAGCGCTATGGTATCGACATCATCGACCATTGGGAGTGCTGGAAATAATTTCTGGCGAAACTTCAAAATACCGCACACGGGTGACGGGAATCAGTGATATTGTGATACTCGTCACCCCTATCGAAAGGAGAAAACTTATGAACGAGAGAGAAAAAGTCCAGTTGGCGATGGCGCTTGAACACTACTCCGACGCTAAACCGAGAGTGTTCGTCAAGTTGAGAAACGTAAACGAAGTTCGTGACCAGAATTATGTCTACCGGGTGATTGCTGGAGACCTTGCTATGGTGCTGTACGCGATTGCCGAGTATCCTACCGAAGACGATGCACTGGCGACGGTAAGGATCACCAAAGAATATGTCGAAGGGTGGGCGTGGTTGATGGACTTAGAGGCAAACCACAGCCTTTTCTTTAATAACGCAGTCTGGAACACGGCAACACTGTTTCATCCGGTATTCGCGTTCATTGATAAGCAGAATACAAGCATCAAGCGCTTAGAAATGTACGACCCGAGAGTAAAAAACGAATTGACGTCTGGATTAGACATGATCGTCGTTACCAGTCATACGGGGTTTAATGGCGCAGCGCTGGTCTTAGTCCCGGGTGTTCTCGACCGTGCATGTGAAGTATTGGACTGTGACGCTATATTTGTCGGGGTTATCGACCAGAATGCGGCTGTGGTCCATTCTGTCGAATCGGTCACGCCGGACGCAGTAGCTGAGTCGATGGCCTTTGCTGACGACACATGCGGGCCGGCGACTGTTTCCCGTCAGGTTTTCCGTTATGACCGGCGAGACAGGTTTTTCAGCACTGCGGACGACACGTCGCAAGGAATGTCACTTGCATAATGGAAACCTATAGACAATACACAATGAAAGGAGCAGTCTATGAAACTGAAGGCGAAGGAGAAGAAGCTGTCTAACAGGCAGCGGAACCTTGAACGGTTGTACGGGGAACTTGCGGTTGCCCAGCACAATTATGAAAATGCGGTAGCGCATACCGCCGAGGGTTCGAACGACAATCAGGACCGCTGGATGCGGCGAGCGGAGTTCTGGCTTGGTCAAATCGAGACGATTGCGAAGACAATCGAAAGCATCGAGACTAATGATCAGAAGAGGAAGCTCACCACCGGTGAGAAGATTAGTATTGGGGCCAGCCTGGTATTACCGATTTTCGGTACTGTGGCGCAGTGGCTGCCGTACACTGAGAAGGGTACAGCTCTTGTTAACCGGCTCTCCGAAAGAGCCGAAAGGAAAATTACTGACGCTACCCGGAACAGGTAGTCAATAGGTAACCCAAAGTAAACGAGAGGGGATTCAACAGAAACTGTTGGGTCTCCTCTTTTTGTCGCACGAAAAACTGCTTCTATTATGGAAGGAGGTGACAGAAATGAAGAGGTCAACGAGAGACACATTGTTCACGTGTCTGGCAATCGGCATCGTGCACGCCCTTGGAACCCTGGTGACGGAAGCATACCATGCGTATGAGGACGAGAAATACACTGAGGAGCTTATCGAGGACGTGAGTGAAAGAACTGCCAAGCGCGTGGCAGACGAGTTGAAGCAGTAAGTCACCAAAACAAAACGGAGGCCAGTCATCGCAAGATGATTCGCGCCTCTGTTTTTTTTCTAATAAGCAATGAGAATACATTACACAGAGCCAGAGATAACACAGCAGCTTTATGGTCGTTCATACCACTGTAATCATCCCGTGTATGAGTCGTGTACTTTGTACTTTTACAACGGTATCGGCTTCGGCGTGATTCAGCAACGATATGACCCGGTTTCTCGTCATACCTGGTGGGGCGAAATCGACCCTAGCATCGCTAACGACATATACTTATCGAAAGGATTTCTGGATTTCTTTAGAGAAAACGCTAGAAAAGACAAGCACGGTCTGTTCCCGGCATATCCGGTCAGGAAAATCATGTGGGCATTGCGACTACCGCCGTTAAAGCGCGAGCCTTGGGAGACTGACTTTAATCGTCAGACCGTATAGCTGCTATATTCCATCCATTAAACCAGCGACAAAAGGTTTGTCATGCAATAGTATTAGTTGTTTCCACCAACTACTTTTAAGTTTCTACGTCTAGCCTTCTTTTCAAGGCCATCGTTGATGATGTCGGAGTTCTGTTTGATAAACTCGGTAACATATTCTGCGCCGATTTTATCATTGTAGTCTTGTACACTGCCGTCAACAGTGAATACTTGATGCAGCATCGCTGCGGTGCCAGTTACCCGCTTTCCGTTTTTATTGACGTAGGGACCACACAGGTCGCCATTCCTGTGACTCATAGCGCATTTCCTCCTATACGTGCATATTGCAGGACGATTCCTTTTGTCGCTGGTTTAATGGATGGAACCCAGAATCGCAAGAAAAGTCGCTACCATAATGGTAAGCAACGGACATTTCATAAGAAAGAAAGGAGCAAACTATGGACATTAACTTTAAGGACGGCATCGACAAAGTCCTCAACACTGCTGGCGAGGCTCTTGCCAACGGTGCTCAGTGGTGCAGGGACAATCCCATGATTGCGGCTGCGCTTCTCGTAGGCACACGGCAACTTGTCAAAACGACAAGACGCCGGAGCGAGACCCACGAGAAGAAGCGGCAGCGGTTGATATGGGACCCTGCGGCTAGGCATTATTGGGAAACCAAAAGAGAACTCAAACAGTCTGAATGGCTTGAGGTCGAAAGACTTAAAAGACAGGGAATGACTATAGGGGAAGCCCTTGCAGAAATGAACCTGCTTAAGAGGTAGTTGTTGCTATATTTGGCAACGACGAAGAGACGTCATAGTACATATTCTATGGCGTTTCTTTTTCTTTTCGAGCAGGGTCGCAAGAAAAGTCATTTCCTATATGGAAAGGAGGTTGACCCGGTAGCGGGCTTTAGGTCACATCTGTGGTCTGGCAAACCACGTTACACGTCTAGCTCATCTCTCCAGAGGATCAAGGAAACTTGGTCCTCTGTCTTTTTTGAGTTACGACTGGATACCGGGTCAAAATAGTATGCGAACAAGAATAAAGAAATCCTGCATTGCGCTTATGGTAGTCGGAACTATTAGCATGATAGCAGGTTTTGTAGCGACTGTCAAGGCAGCGGAGAAAACAAGTAACGAAGAACCATTACCGAAAGACGCGCCCGTTACTGACAAAGCTGTACAGGCGGTTAAGACCTACGGCATTCCGTCCGCATTTTTTATCACGTCTATAGCAGCATTCATACTAGCGAATCGAGTGTCGCTAAAGCAGGCAGCAGCGTTGGCTGGGGCGTATGAATCGCTACAGCTATATTTGCGGCGAACGCAGGACGTGACAGAAGCAGAAGTGGGTGAACGAAAGTCAGCGTTCCTCAAGGCGGCAGTGTCCAAGGCATACGTCGATGACACCCCGCCAGGTATGACAAATGTCACCGATACCGGGCACGGTGACACACTGTTTTACGATATTCTGTCAAAGCAATACTTTTTGTCGTCGGTTGACCGTATTCTGGCGGCTGAAAAGTCCATCCGGTCGAAGACGAGAAGCGGGAAATTCGTGCCGTTTAACGTCTTCCTATGGCTTTGCGATGTAAAGCTGATGAAAGACGGTGCCGGCGATGAAATCGGATGGAACCCTGGTGACAAAGACGAAGTCGTTATTGGGTTTGAGCCACAGGTTCTTAACAACGGCGCGCGGTGCCTGGTACTTGCATATCGAGTGCATCCGCATTACGCCTATTTGAATCCAGCGAGCAGTCGCATGAAAAGTCGCTCCTAATATGGAAAGGAGGCGATTGACATGCTGTTAATCATCGCTGGCATAATCCTTATCGTTGCTGGCGCTCGTGATATCATGAGCAAGCACGACAGGGATTGAGAAACAAACAGCAGTAAGACAGGTATCGAACCACATGGTTCGGTGCTTGTCTTTTTCTTTTCGAAGGGAGGATGGCCCAGAATGAGACAAAGAAGGAATGTCCGTGCTAAGGGCGGGTTTATGCCTGCTATATTCGCCGCGCTAAGCCTGGCAGGACTTGTAGGTTCTGTCATATCGGCTGCAAGAAAGGCCCCAGAAGCTAAAGAAAAGCTCGAACAGGCCGAAGCAGAGAAAGGCGAGCCGTTAACGCCGGTCGAGAAAGTCAAAACG
>Ga0247609_10001627_pt1 | contig 26081 bp, 27 predicted proteins | sample 172DNAGHGlowgp2_FD_193487 | JGI IMG/M metagenome (GOLD analysis project Ga0247609, IMG submission 193487) | Sheep rumen microbial communities from Palmerston North, Manawatu-Wanganui, New Zealand - 1728 DNA GHGlow gp2 | ecosystem: Host-associated > Mammals > Digestive system > Stomach > Rumen ...
ATAATAACTATGAAGAAACGCAAGACTTTCAAGACCCCGAACATGAATACTCGTGCAGAAAGAGGCGAACGTTGGGATGCAATTATTGCTGATCTTGACAGTGACTTTAACATCAAGCAGAATGATAGTTCTTGTCCATTCATGATTAAGATCTCTGGAGAACATGACTTTCCGAAATCTGAACTTGATTACATCAGTTCCAAATTGAAAGAGAATCGTTCTAAGTTGCTTGAACTTATTGTTGCTAAAGGTACAGCAGCAATTCAGATTAAGACAGGTGATAACCTTTATTCAATCTTCATTCATCATTAATGCAGTCAACAAGTAGGTAATCAATGGGACGAGGCGGATGGACATTAACTACTGAACAGAAAGAGGCTATCTCTCGCTTCATGAAAGGGTTGGTGAAGGCACCACCAACTTATACTGAAGAGTCTATGGCAAGGAAGTCAAGAAAGGCCACAGCAAGTATGAAGAATATTTGGGCGAATATGACGCCTGAAGAACGAGAAGCTAGATGCGCAAAGATGCGCCACAAGCACAATGTATCAGAAGAAGGCAGAAAGAAATTATCTGAACTTTCTAAGGTAACTATTAGACAAACTATTGCAGCCGGTAAATTCAAAGGCTCGCACAACAAATCACTTAAGGAGACAAAGTCTATGATGACAACAACTAACGAAGTATCCGCTTACATTGACCAGCTTAAGGCAAAGGCTCGTCTGTTCGCAGCAACATTTGAGAAGCAACCGATTGAGAATCTCGTAAAGATTGACGCATTCCTCAATATGATGCTCCCGGGAAATACAGAAGTTACAGCAAATGTCGGAACTGTAACGGGATCATTTGAACCTGTTCAGCCAAAGCGTAAGTCTCGCCGTGGTGGAGGTCTTACAAAGTATAAGGAACCGTTCGCTGCATATAAGTCAAATGGTGGTAAGTTGAAGTGGCACGAATGGCTGAAGTTCGCAAAGACTGGCGTATTCCCGTCTCCGTTGGATCCTGTTCCGCAGAATCAGCAAGTAATTCAGATGCAGTAAGATTTCTAATACATTCACTTCAAATTAAGAAGACCCCTGTTGAGGATTTGCCTCTCAGGGGTCTTTCTCGTATCTAATCTATAGTTACATATTCGGCAATACCGAAGTCATCATTCTTTCTGCCATAGTGAAGTCCAGCAAGATGCTCAACTGCCCACTTGGCAACAGACGCCTTTCTCGGTGAGATTCCTGCTTTCATTAGTCCCTGATAGAACAACTCATCAGCAAGATTCTTACTCAATTTCTCACTGCCGTACGCACCGTCATGGCAGATTCCCGCAATATTGTACAGCGGATTCTCATCATTCCAATCAGGCAAGTACCAACGGAAGATCTTGGGAACAGATAGACCATCAGTCATCGCTCCTTTATCTACAGATATTCTGTGTACTTCATCAAAGAACGTAAAGTCAATCCATACTTTGTTCTTCAGGACATACAGTCCATTTACTTTCTCGTAATTGCATGTATTAGACCAATTTAGTATATGCACATCTGGCATAAGTCCTCCTTCAATAGTGCCTCTAATGCTTTCTTACTGTTGAGCAATTTGACATTCCCTGCAGAATCTACTTGGAAAGTATCACCTACCAAGATACATCCTTGAGAATCCTTCAGTGAGTTCCCAGCATGTATACGGAATCCTCTCTCTGGACCTATCATTGCTCCTGTGATTAGCGGCAAATCTCTCTTAAATTTCGGTGAGTAAGTCATCTCTAATCTATAAGTACCTGCTCTAAGAATAAGAGGATCCAACGTATAGCATTGGAACCTCTCATTGACATACAGCTTACCAAGATTTGGAAATTCCTTGCTATGCTGTATAAGTATCATTTACGCTCCTTCAATGATTCCCTCATTATCTCGTTCTGTTCCTTGAGCGCGACAGACAGATGCTCTACACTAAGATTCAACTTGACAAGTTCTCTATTCACGATAGCAAGCTGCTTATCTATGGAATCTAACTTATCTCTGTGTAGATCTACGACTCCTTGAAGATTCGAGATCTTGAAATCATGAGTAAGCAACTTGTCATGAATCTCCAGTGAGTCTTTGTCACGAGTTGCCTTTGTCTGTTCACGGTCTTTCTCAATTCTACCGAAGCGGAACCATAAGTAAAGACCGCCAAGACAGAGTACTACTATTGGCAATGCAGACGGTGACAGTGCACCAACGATTTGAGTAACTATTCCTTCCATGATTAGTCCTCCTCGTAGATGAACGTCATGTTGATGTTATGAATGCCATAGCCAGATGAGTAACCACCTTTGATACCAACGTATTTCATATCAAATCCTTCACGGTAGTTGACCTTGTTGAACATGAATGATACAGTGTTGTTGTACTGGCCTTGAGTATTCTCCGAAGATGTATCTAAGGCAAGCAAGTTCGTAACGTTGTGGTTCTGACCGCTATCATACGGAGTTGATGTGCTGTTATAGCCTTGGTAAAGTGACGCATTCAGTGGAAGTACAGCAAGAGTATTATGATCCGTTGAAGGATTGCATTCAAAGGAACCAATGATCTTGGTAGGATACTTACCGTTATGTACCGGACATTCTATCTGCTTGACGAGCTGATTGTTTCTACCGTCATTAGTCATATCCAAGTGCTTTGTCTCCATGAATACATCCTTAGGTGGTACTGGAGGATTGTCCCACATTACTTTCTGGTTCTCCTTGTTAATGCGAAGAACCTTACCATAGTCAGACGCATTGAAGTTAGGAGCGACGTAGAACTTCTTACTAGCATCGTCATTTTGCAGTCTCGTTCCAGTATCAGAAGATACGATAGAAAGAGGCGAACGATCTACTGTTGGAGTTGGCTGACCTTGAGAATACTGTACCCAAGATACTTTCCCATCACCAGCACCAATGTTCGTTCTAGCCTGTAACTTCTGTTCATCTGTGAAGCCGCCTTGCTCAGGATTTGATTGGTCAATGTTTACACATACTTTGTTCTGAATCATATTCATTTCTCCTTTAATATATTGTCTTCCATTCTGCAGGAATCTGTGCAAGTTCAGCCGCGCCAGACACTGTGTCTCTTCCACAGTCTCTAAATGTTCTTTCGTGTGTGCTTGGGGGATTTGCTTGAGATGATGCTTGCTTATAAATTGCTAATGCGCCAGACTGAACTTTATAGCAATGGTCAAAAGTGCCGTCCATATCCGTTACTTTAGAAGTATTGAATAGCGGAATTCTTGTTAATGAAGAACATCCTTCGAACATTCCATTCATATTAGTAAAGTTAGAAGTATCAAGCAAAGGAACCGTCTGAAGGCTATTACATCTACCGAACATTCCCGAGCCGCTCGTAGCATTTGATAAATCATACTGCGGAACAGTTGTAAGCGATTCACATAGGTAGAACATGCCTCTCACATCTGTTCCTCTTGATGTGTTGAATTTATGAACAGATGTCAACCCTTTACAAAAATAGAACATTCCACCAAAATCCGTGATAGTTGTTGTATCCATTATTGCTACTGACGTAAGAGCTTCGCAATAATCGCACAAGTAGTGAACATCAGTAACGCCTACTAAATTGCCGCCAAGAATTTCAAGAAGATCATTATGCAAAGGAACTAGCAGGTTATTCCAGTCAGAATTATTATAAGTAATGTCAAAGACGTCAGTAGTACCAGGTACTCTAGAAGATTTTATCCCTGACCATTTAAGATCTGGTATGACACCGTCTGTGCATCTTATTCTAATAGTATAAGGCGGCAAGTTAAGTGGGTTATAGTCAACGGCGGTGAACGTTGCATTTACTGTAACATCTGAACCATTAATGAAGAACTGATTACCACTGAGAAGCACAGCGCCAGTCAGTGAGATAGTATCTAACTCATAGCCAGAATCAGGCACGGCTAAGATAGATACAAGAGTTCCAGTAGGACCTACAGTTGGATTTACATAGATTGTCCCGTGCCGAGATTTTCCTACAGTGACATGATAGATTGTTAGCGAAGAATCAAATCCAAGCCAGAATCCATTGAACTTTAATACGTTATTGTCATGTGTTATCATTAGATATCTCCTTATTACTTCCAACCTGATGGAATCTGTGCAAGTTCTGCGGCACCAGTAGTAGTATCACGTCCACAGTTCTCGAAAGCAAAGTCGTGTTTTGACGGCGGGGTTGCTTGTGACGATACTTGCTGATATAATGCTAATGCGCCTGATTCTACCTTATAACAGTTCGAGAACATACAGGTCATATTTGTAACTCTAGAAGTATCAAATAATGGCACTGATTTTAAAGAAGAACAATTCTGGAACATGTATTGCATATATGTTATTTTAGAAGTATTGAACAAAGGCACTGATACAAGAGATGAACATCCATTGAACATATAGTGCATGTTCTTAACATTAGAAGTATCGAATTGCGGAACAGTAGTTAATGAAGAACATCCTTCGAACATACGCATCATAGTTGTTATATTAGAAGTATTGAATTGTGGAACAGAGGTTAAAGAAGAACAATTCTGGAACATATTCGTCATTTTAGTTGGAGCTACACTAGAAGTATCAAATAGTGGTACAGATGTTAAAGAAGTGCAGCTCTGGAACATATATGTCATATCAGTAACTTTAGAAGTATCAAATAGTGGTACAGTTGTTAAAGAAGAACAATTCTGGAACATTTGTGACATATTAGTTACTTTAGAAGTATTGAACAAAGGCACTGATGTAAGTGCAGAACATGTAAAGAACATTTGGAGCATTGTAGTTACACTAGAAGTATCAAATAGTGGTACAGATGTTAAAGAAGTGCAGGAAGCGAACATGTCGACCGTACTGGTTACACTAGAAGTATCAAATAATGGTACAGATGTTAAAGAGCTGCAGGAAGTGAACATCTGTGCTGTGCTAGTTATACTAGAAGTATCAAATAGTGCTACAGTTGTTAAAGAAGTGCAGCCACTGAACATCGCAGTCATATTCGTAACACCTGTAGTATTAGCACCAAGAACTTCAACTACATTGCCGCAACCACGAAGCAAATTGAGAAAGCTTGTTCCACTCTTGTAGATATCGTAAATATCAGTAGTACCTGGAACTAATGTTGCAGATTCATATGTAGGACCTACATATGAACTAGGTGACCTGGTCGGCTTATTACTATCGTTAGTTCTAACTCTAACAGTATTTGGTGGAAGACCCAACGGATTATACGGATCCACTGGTGTAGATTCATACCCGAGAACCTTGTTCAGTCCTCTGCTCATGAACTTACCATTGAATGTCAATATCATAAATTCTTTCTCCTTGACGATAATTAGTTATCATACACCTTTGAATGTAAAGTCTGATTTCAATGTATACTTACCAACTGTATTAGCACTGTTATACTGATATATAAGATCGTCAGTTGATGATGCAGCCGTACCTTGTGCAGTTGGAACTGATGTAGATGGAGTATCTGAACCGTAACGTGCGGTAATGTCATACTCAAAGCAGTTAGTGAATGAGTTAGTCTTTGTACCAGTTATCTTATAGTACTTTACACGTGATGTACTTGAATTAGTTGGAATCATCTTACATCCACATACAAAGCAGTTGGACAGATTTGCTTTACCATTGATAGCTGCAAAGTTAGAACCAAATCTGTTATCTGAGATTAATGTACCGTAGTTCTCAACTTGGCTACCACTATTCTTATAAGTACCATTGAAGACAGTATTATAAGCACCGCAATGACTCATGTTAACGGTTCTAACAGTGCTGCTTGAGCCTTCCCAGATTTGAATGCAAGGACCTGTAACTTCAGTAGCTTGGTTAGCAAGCATGCTGACGATACCATTCTTGAAGATGACGCCTTCCAAAGTGAACACGCTTGCGTCACATCCAATGAGCTTAGCATAATCACCTTTAAAGTAGTAATCTTCAATGACTACGTCCTTAAGCGTAGGTGTGCCGCCAACGTTGAATAACGCAGCTCCGCCCCAACCTCCAGTATTCTTATAGTAAGCACCTCTTATGCTGTGGAACTGTCCATCTAAAGTACCATTGAAGTTAATCTGAGTATCTGGCATAGAGTAAGTAGGAGGCGTTGAACTCCAAGATTCATAGCTTGCATAGTCAGAGTTAATCGCCATATTAACGTCTAAGTATACAGTCTTTCCACCAAATTGATCTTGACTGAATCCACCAGCACTTCCATTACAGAGCTTAGCAAAGGCCATGAACTGAGCACATGTAGTCAAGTGGAATGAAGTATCAGTGGTGTTATACCAGGAATAGTCATAAGTACCATCCCATACGGATTCTACAGGTGATGGTTCTGGTTGAGCAACGCATCCCCAGACATTTCCAAATTTCATCACCTTTCCATTGAACTTAAGCATCATTCCTCCTATACAGTAAAGGTCAACCAAGCGTCTTGAGCTGGACTTGCAGTCTTACTGTAGATTGGCGTACTCTCAATAGTATCACCTGTGTATCTATTAATAGTCACATTCCAAGTACCTTCTGGCTGGAAGTACTCAAAGCAGTGCCACATGAACTGAGTCAGGTTAGCATTATTCTCGAACCAGAATTCTGCACCTTTACCCCACATGATGAACTGGTCATGCTCACCACATGCAGACTCAATGTCACTAGCAGTAAGAACCTGAAGGCCGCCATCCTGAGTATAGAGATATCCTTTCTTAACCATAGATGATGGAACAGTAGTACCATTGAACTTGAATCCTTGAGCAGATACCTGAGAAGAATGACCGTCGTGCCACATAACCTTAACGACGTAACCATCAAAGGCTGGTGCTGAAGAGAATACGAGGGTAGAACCAACATAGGCCTTTGCTATCTTGGTGCTACCGACGTACATTTCTGCTATCTTTGAAGAACCGATATTGCTCATCTTGTATTCTCTTATAAGCCAAGTATCTGAATAGTGATCTTGCTGACATCCGCGATATTGATGCCAGAAAGACATATGTACTTTCCATAATTGTATGAAGGCGGAACAGTATGTCCAAGCGCAGTGAATGTGTAAGTACCTGGTGCTATGACCCCATTTGCTGGCTCCTGATAGTCAATTAAAGACATACTCTCTTCCTGTCCATCAGTTCTACTAGCATAGCTGATTCTCCAAGATTGGTATGGAATTGTGATCGCTTCTGATACTATCACTTTCACTGTCTTTCCTTCGATATTACATCCGTCTGGATAGTCTGGACCATTCCAGTAAGTTGAGGTACTTCCACTTGTGCCTACTGAATTGCTTGCATTCAGAACCATTCCAGCAGGTGCCTCCTTCTTAATGAGCCACTTGTCGTTGGCACTGTTCTTTAATACTTTACCATTTAATGTATAGATTGTTGACATTGTAATTTCTCCTTGTTATATCTATTATGCCTCAGGTATGAGATAAAGTACAGTAGCAACAGGCGATGCCGGCAATGACTGTACCACTTGAACATCGGTAATTCCTGTCAATGTACTCTGCTTACCATTAAGTTCTGACTTAGTAGCAAATCCAGTAACAACAGGAATGTCTGCCTCAACAGCAGCAGTTGCTGTTGCGAGTTCAGCAGATGTAACGTAATCACCAGTGACCGCAATAGTAATTTCCGTTGAAGTCTCGGTGATACCAATTCCAGTTCCGCCAACCACAGGAAGTTCTGGAGTAATCATTGAAGATACTGTCTCAATGTCTGCCTGAATGTCGCCAGTTGCTGCAGCAACTTCAGCCTTAGTAGCAAGGTTATCGGTTGATGGGATAGATGCAGTTACTGACTGAAGTTCAGATTCTAACGCAGATACATCAGCAGTTGTTGCGTAATCTGACAGGTCAAGCTCTTCAAATTCAACTTCTTCCTCATCAGGCAATTCTGGGATATTAGAAGATACCGTCTCAATCTCTGACTGAAGTTCAGCAGTAGCAGCTTCCAATTCCGAAGTCTCAACATAATCTCCAGTAACTGAACCACCTCCACCCTGTGCAGAGATAACGATCTCACCATTCACTTCGTCAATAGTAACATTATTTCCTGCTACCAAAGGCAAAGTATCTGGCTTATGCTTAATGTAAGACGGATCTCCAGTTACGGTCTGAGTCCAATCTGACTGTACTTGAGCAGGAATGTTAGCAGTTGCTGATTCCAATTCTGAATGTGTTACGACATCCGACGGAATCTGAGAAGCAACGTTAGCTGTAGCAGTTTCCAATTCTGAATGAGTAACAACATCAGAAGGAATCTGAGAAGCAACGTTAGCTGTAGCAGTTTCCAATTCTGACTGAGTAACAACATCAGAAGGAATCTGAGCAGTAGCGTTCTCAATCTCACTTTCTAACTGAGCAGTAACATTCTCGAGTTCATCTCTCTCGATGTAATCGCCAGTAACCTGACCACCATCAGCCGAAATGACAATGTAATCACCAGATGCAGTGATATGCACATTCTGTCCTTCAACAAGTGTCTTCTCTGAAGGCTTATGCTTAATGAATGCAGGGTCAGTAGAATCTGATTCAGTCCAGTCACTTTGAACCTGTGCAGGAATAGCACCTGTTGCCTGCTGAAGAACATCAGCAGTTACAGTCTCAAGTTCAGATTCTAGAGCAGTTACATTAGATACAGTCGCATAATCTGACAAGTCAAGCTCTTCAAATTCAACTTCTTCTTCATCAGGTTTGTTCTGAATGTAAGAAGGATCCGAACTATCAGTTTCTGTCCAATCAGATTGAACCTGAGCAGGGATGTTAGCAGTTGCCGCTTCTAATTCTGCGTGAGTAACAACGTCTGATGGAATCAAAGCAGTAACAGTGTCAATTACATCACCAGTTACAGTCTCGATTTCTGTCTGGAGATTTGCTGTTGCTGTTGCAAGTTCTGACTGAGTAACTGCACCAGTTGGCACATTACCGGTTACAGTCTCAATGATTGTAATGATCTCTGAAGACGCTGTCTGAAGTTCATCCTTGGTAGCGTAGACAGATAAATCCACTTCTTCAAATTCTACTTCCTCTTCTTCAGGTAATTCTGGAATATTGGAAGATACCGTCTCAATCTCTGACTGAAGATTTGCGGTTGCAGACTCAAGTTCTGGATGAGTTACTACATCTGATGGAATCTGAGCAGTAGCGTTCTCAATTTCATCTTGAAGTACGGAAGTTGCATTCTCCAATTCTTCATGAGTAACAGCACCAGTAGGAACGTTGCCAGTTACAGTCTCAATGACATTGATAATTTCCGAAGTTGCTGACTGAAGTTCATTCTTTGTAGCATAGACAGAAAGATCTACTTCTTCAAATTCAACTTCTTCTTCCTCTGGCTTGTTCTTGATATATGATGGATCATCAGGATCATCTTCGGTCCAGTCACTTTGTACGCCAGGTTCAATGTTATCAATCTGGTCCTGAAGATTTGCTGTTGCAGATTCCAATTCATCTCTTGTAGCAAATTCACCAGTTACACCAGCAAGTTCACGTTCAATGATAGAAGTAACCATCGGTGGTGCTACTTCTTCAATTACGGAAGTAACGATCTCTGTGGTCTGTTCAACTATCTGTGAGGTTGCATTCTGTACTGTAATCTCAAGGTTGTCAATTTCATTGTGTATGTTCTGAATCTCTGTATTATATTCTGCATACTGTACGAAATCTGCAGTTGCAGATTCAGGCAATACACCGGTAACGGAAATAACGTTGCCAATGATTGAGATGTAATCACCAGGAATGTATGTCTGAGTACCAGCTCCGCCTTTGCTGTCTAACTTAACGATCTGCAATGTCTGAATGTAAGCATCTGACCAATTAACCTGAGGTGCAGGAGCAAAGTAAAGAATATTGTTGCAGTCAACAGTTGAAGACTCGCCTTCGTCCAATACTTTACGAATGAATGTCAACTTAAGGCAGTGACGGTCTGTATTAGCGTATGGACCGGTTTCATCTAACTGCCAGGCAACATCTTCATTGGCATTACCGTTACCAGTATAGACCAAGAGTTCATCAAGACGGTTGACTTCTGTTCCTGTCTGTTGCTGGAAACGAATGACACAGTTAACCAAGTAAATACCTGGCTTAAGGTACATATACTTAGGATACTGATTTACTTCATCGCCGTTGATGTAACCCCAGTCAATGTGGTCAATGAAATCGCCTTGATAGTCAGGTCTGTGTGGAAGAGCAAGTGTCTGACCACGTTCATTTCCTTCAAGTACCTGAGTAGCACCATACTGACCGAGCCAATGTTCAGCTTCATACTGAGCAGGCAATCCGCCAGAACTACCGCCAGATGCAGCAGATACCTTTACATTGTATCTGGACATCAAGAGTGTGCCGAATGCATTATAGACGTAGACATCGTATGAATTTGCTGGGTCAGCAAGTACTATATTTGAACCGAGTGAGTCGAGTGGAATTTGGAAAGGATGCAATGAACCGTTCCAGTCCGAGAATGCATAGTACTTAACGCGTGTACCATGCAGATAAATTTCTATGTAACCGTTAGTAACCGGCTTACCTGCCGTATTAACGATTTGGAAGCACGGATCCAATAGATATCCGAGTTCCTGTGCTTGTTCTGATGTAATCATAATTCTCTATCTCCTAGACGTAGCTGTATGATTCTTTCTATACATAAATAGGTGCGGATATATAAATTTAGAGGTAATAAATATGCAATATCCATCATGGAAAGATCCACATAGGAAGCGAATGATCCATATTTCCTATAAGGATCCTCAATTTACAAAGAATTATGATCTTGACCTTGACGATTTCGAGCATCTGGTCATGAAGTTGAAGGACGGTGAGATTCTAACTGACCCTGAGAATGATAGATATGGACAGTATCTGACTACTATCTGTATAATTGTACTTGAAGGACCAAAGTTCAGAACCAAGCCTTACTATGAGAAACAGCAGATACTTGACCAACAGATCTTCGAGATAGTTCAAGGCATTACTATGTTCGACCCATCTAAGGGCAAGATATATAGCTATGCATACAGAATTGCTTATACAGCAGCGTGTCACTATTACACGAACATGCAAGATCAACGTAAGAAAGACAAGAGAATTACCGAACATTGCCAAGCCTGTCTTGATGATTACATGGATGAATTCTCTACACATAAGAAAGGAGCTATATGTCACCAGTAACAATCGTTCCAGCAGACCGTTCAGGTTGCGGATACTATCGCCTAATGCAGTGGGCACATTTACTGCAGATTCAGAATGAAGATGTCTCAATCATGCCGCCGGGTAAATGGCGAGCAGTACCTAATTCAACAGTAGTATGGACTCAGAGAATTACCACTGAAGATCTATTCGTGAAGTTGATTGCATTCAAGCAGACAACCAAGCAGAAGTTCATTGTAGACTATGATGATATGGTCTGGACTTCACCTATTGATGGTACTGGACTTCCAGAATACAACATCTGCCGTGAGAAGATAAATGCAGAACAGAATCTCATAGACATGAAGAAGTATCTCAATATACTTGCTGATGTTGTTACTGTCTCAACGGAAAGAATCAAGGAGAATCTCAATGGAATTGTTCCTGAAGAGAAGATCGTTGTCCTTCCTAACATGCTGTCATATAAAGACTGGTTCTTCCCATTCTCACAGCCACCTGCACAGAATATCTTCTACTTTGCAGGATCTCATTCTCACTTTGATAATGTCAATAAGAAGCAAGGCGACTTCTCTACTTCACTGATTCAGTATCTATCTGGTCAGACTGTCATGAATAAGGCACTCACGCCGTACTTCCTTAAGCCAGTAAAGTCATACCCAGGTTGCTCAATGGCACTGTATCCACCTCAGTTCTATCAAGAGACAAGGAATGTACGATTCATTATTGCTCCACTTGCTGACAATGAGTTCAATCGTAACAAGTCTGACCTTAAGTATCTCGAATCTGCTGCTGTAGGTCGAGTCTGTCTCGTTAATGATTTCCCTGGTTCGCCGTATGCTGGTGCTCATCCCTATCAGAAGATTCCATGTAACGCTACTCCTCAGACAATAAAGTATATTGTGGACAGAGCAAATGAACATTACAATGAAATTCTCAAGCACCAATGGGACTATCTCAATAAGCGATGGGCAAATAATTACTTACCTAAAGTAACAGAATTGCTTAACCGTTAAGACAAAGAAACCCCGAAGCAGTAGCCTCGGGGTTAATTCTTATCTATTCGTCAGATTACATTGCCACCAAGTTAGCAGTTGCGTCCTTGATGCAGACGTAAGTAGCTGCCCTTGGTTCAACAGTCTGAGCCAATGCAACGATTGCCCAACGAGTCTTGTTGGTACCAGCTTCAACGTTCACAGCACGAGCAGTATGAACGATCACGCCTTCAACAGAATCAGAGGTAAGGTCAGCGTTAGACCAATCCTGTTTCTTGAGTGCGTCGAACTCGAACGAACCCTTAGCACGGATGATACCAGTGAAGTATGAACCTTCCTTAAGGCCGTTAACGAGCTTCTTACCAGCAAGTCCAGCAGCAGTGACGTTAGTCTTGTCTGCGAAGATTGCTTCCTTAGTTCCCTGACCAGCGAAGTCAACAGGACGAACCTTAACTGCGCCATCAACAGAATCTTCAATAGCAATGAATGCCTTCAAAGAGCTAGTCTTGTTACCAACAAGGTTAGTAGCATAGACGCCTTCAATGAACAACGGAGTTCCCTTAGGAATTACTTCGCCAACAGAAGTCTGGATAACGTCCGCAGTTGCTCCCTGAGTATAAGAGGTAACTGTTGCAGTAGAAAGTGCGTTCTCAAGATCCTTAGAGATTTCGAGAGATGGAAGGAATTGCTGTTCGTGGTATTCAACAGTACCCATCTTGCCCATCATACCTTTCTTGTAGAGCGGTTCAGCATCAACCGGAGTAAATGCCTTACCAGCAGCAGATACGATAGAATCAATCTGTGGGTCAATGAATCCATGACGTTCTTCGGAAGTGATAGAACGAAGGAATGCATCAGCCTTGGTCAATGGCAAGAAGCCTACACCAACGAATGCAGTGTTCTGACGGCCAAGATCGTTGTCAATAACGTCCTGTACAAGACCTTCAACAAGTGCCTTACCGTTCGGAATAGCGATTTCCTTATCCCAGTTAACGTCTGTAACTGCTTCAACGTAGTCAGTGTCAATCATTACGTTGCCGTAGAAGCTTGACATCTTAACCTTACGTTCAACGAGGTTAGAAGACTGTCCGGTAATATCCTTACCCTTGACATACTTACCAGCGTCACGAACGACAAATTCCATGTCGTTAATATCATTGCGCTTACCTACCAACTGATCTGCGAGACGAGAGTCAGAACAGACAGTGAGATAGCTACCAACTTCAGCTGCTCTAAGAGCAACAAGGTCGTTATATTTCTTTGTACCCCATACATTATTAGCCATGATTTATTTCTCCTTATCCATGCGGATGATTTCTTAGATAGTTGTTCCAGTACTGTCTATCCTTGACAGTAGGTTCAACTGTTGTTGTCTGATTTGTTATTTGCTTTCCAATGACTGGAAGCGCTTTCTTCGGTTCAACTGGCGCTGGCTGAGGAACTTCCACAGACTGCGGCTTGGTATGAACCTTATCAAGAATTTCGCCTGAGATCTTCTCAATGTTGTGCTTGAGAGTATCAGGATCCTTGCTTCTGAACAGACGGCGTAATGTGTCCATGTTAGTCATGAGTTCCTTGAGAACGATCGGATATTCCTGAAGAGTATCGAGATAGTTCAGAACTACGTCATTCTTATCATGTTCCTTCAATGCAGCAGCAAATGCAGAACCCTTAGACGCAATCAAGTTACGATAGTCTTCAAGTTCCTTACCCTGGAAGCAATGTTCTGTAATGATTCTATCCTGTTCAAGAGCCAACTGATTCTGTTCTGCAGCGTCTTGCTGCTTGATACGATTCAGTTCGTCAGTCATGTCTCGCTTTGCGAATTCATTACGAATGTATGCTTCAGGATCGGCAGAACCATCTTCCTTCGTAAAGTGCTTTGCCTCTAGTCCATCACGCTTCTTGAGTTCTTCTTCCAACTCCTTAATGCGTGCTTCATACTTTGCTTTCTGTTCTTTACGCTTCTGCTTCTCGCGAATAAAGGCATAATCTCTTTGAGAGAGCTTATCCTTCTTATCATCAACCTTAACTTCGGGTTCCTTAGGCTCATCACTTCCTTTGGTATCTTCAGCAGGCTTACCGTCATTGTCTGGCTGCTTTGGTTCAGCCGGTTCAGCTTTATCTTCAACTTGAGCGACGTTCTCAGGTGATTTAGAATCAGACGCAGGAGTATCATCAACTGATGGGGTAGATTCTACTTTCTGTTCGGGTTCACTGGCTTTATTGTTGCCTTCCAAATATTTGAAGGCGTCTTCTGTTGACATTGGCATAAAGGTTGTCATTCCTTAACCGAGGTATTAAAGTAATAGTACAGCCAGCCTCGTTCCAACTGTACTATTCATAAATAGGGGAGTTCTAACGCGGCAATGCACCAAGGCCAGAATTCTTTCCTGTTCCGTTGACGCGCCACAAGTTAATCAATGATCTACCCACAGATCCATTACCTGACAAGTAATTACCTTCAAGAACCTTCTGCACGTCTCTAGGCGAAGCAGGACATGAGTAACCGTCCATAGTTAGAATCTGGGCGACAGGATCATACTGAAGATTATGTACCCAAGACGAAGACGATTGAATTGGTCGTCTAGGTCTAGGATCATCCCAATACTTTGGCGAATATGCTTCACGCATCTCAGCTAAAGCCTTCAATGATGCTTCTGGTACGCCTGTAAGTACAAGATCATAGTAGCCAGGAATATTTCTAGGATCCAATAGTTCAGCATGTTCCCTCTCGGTCTGTCTTTCACGGGCAAGAGGGTTTCCCGACTTCAAGGCATTGTAACTGTAGTTAGGTCCAGTCAATATGTTAAAGAGCATCTTATCCTCCTATCATATCGTTAACAGCGTCTTCAACACCAGCAACGTAGGCTTCCTGTTCACGAATCTCAGTATTTGTCTCATTCTGAGCCTTAGCCATTTCAGATTCAGCAGCCTTGAGATTCATTTCCTGTTGCTTAGCCATTGCGTCAGTCTCGATCTTAACTCCGTTCTGTTCAAGCTTAGCAGTCTCAAGCATCATCTTATCCTGTTCCTGAATCTTGAACTTGTTGAAGTCAAGGATTCTCTGTTCACGGTTGTTAAGCATGCTCATCTGCAAAGTATTCAACTGCTGTCTCAATTCTGCAGCTTCAGCCTTGCTCTTCTCGAGTTCGTTCATTGTCTCATCCATTACTGCCTGCATCTGCTTCATAGTATGAACTGCTGCAGGGTCTTGGTCCTTAGATACGAACTGAACGTTAGGTGGAAGGTTAGCAACGATATTGTCCGACAATTCTGTACCAAGTTCATTCTTGAGAGTATCTGCAAAGTACTTAGCGAGAATTGGCTTCATTTCATCAGGCATGATTGTTCCCATAGCAGAGAGTTCCTGACGAGCCTTCATTTCACGAGTAATGACAGACGGTCCATTCTCCAATGTGAACTTCAAATCAACGCCATTGTTGAGCAATTCAATGAATATTCTACCAAGAGTACGGATTGCCTTGTAAGCATTATTATAGTAAGACGCTGTGTTAGATTCCTTGCTGGTCTCTTGACGTAGAATCTCTGTTGCCGTTCTTTCTCTCTGGTCAATGATTCCTGTCATCGGTACGCCTACAGTATCTTCAAGCAATGTTCTGCAAGTAGAGATAGTAGCCTGAAGGTCACCGGTCTGGAACTGTTCAACGAGAGGAACTGGCTGATGTTCACCTTTCCAAAGCACAGCAGCAGTATCATCTTCATTACATTGAGCAAGGTTCTTAGGCATTACTGCATCGACGTTGATAAGGTAGTTAGCCTTAGCAGAACGACCGACACGTTCAATGAGTGAAGAATAAGCAATGTTAGCACCAAGTTCCAACGGCAAGGTCTGCTGAATGATTCCGTTGTAGTTCAATGAATCATTCTCGAAGATCTCGTTACCAGCCAATCTGATGATTGGTATGAACTTAATTGGCAATGTCGCTCTATCTACAATCTTATCACCAACGATCTTGTAGTAATCAACCGTACCACTAGCATTCTTTGTGAAGTACGAGATACATGCAACAGAATCTTCCGGCATATTCCACTGAGTGAACTGACCGAAGTTAATCATGCACTGAGCGTTAGGATATGTCATAGGCACAACATCATCACCGTAGAGACGCTTTGCTTTCTTCAATGACATAACGTTGATTACTGCACCTTCTTCAGCGTCAGACGCATCAACTGTAAGTACATTTGGATCCAATGCGATTGCGTCAATATGAGATGCAGATTCTACACAGATCTTGGGTTCGCCTGTGAATTCATCTTCTACCGTAGTAGTAACAAGGAATCCGTAACCTGTAAGTACTGCTTTACGGAATGCATCAACGATAGCAGTCTTTACATCTGTATCTGCTTCAATGGCATCAATTCCTTCTTGAACTTGCTCAAATGCTGGATCATCTTTGTTCGTGAGTTCAACGTGCCACGGTGAGTTAGAGATAGGCGAAGAGATTGCATTGACCATAGGATTCCAGTTGTTCAATGCAAGATTTACTCTCTTCTTTCTCTTATACGTCTTAATGTATTCCTTGTCCCAGAAGTCGCCAGAATATCGCTTCATGTCATTCACAGCACGCTGGATAGTAACATTGTAGCGGGCGTCTGATTTCGTTAGGAACTCATTACATTGTTCTATGATTTCGTAATCTTCCATAAATCCTCTTTACCATTCATAAATAGGTTAGTCTTTGTCCAACTGTCTGATACCGAGTCTCAAGGCATAGGAATAAGAACTCATCAATCCTCTGCCCAGTCTACCAATGTTAAAGTTACGAATTTGCCATTCTTCAGTCTGTCCTGGTTCCTTTCCAAGGTCAGGAACAACAATGTTACCTGTGTGACCGTTCGTGTACTTAGCGTCAGTTGACAAGTGGGCACGAACTACAGATGGACCAACAAGGAAATCAACTTTAGCTTCAGAACCACCAATGTAGTATGGTTGGTTAGGCTGAATCTTAATGTTGTCCGTATCATCAACAGGATATTCAAGAACTGAGAACTCAAGATCTACTTCAGCATCATATTGACCAATTACGAACATTCTCATCTTCGTGAAATACTTACTGAAGTCATCAGCATAAGTAGGATTATCAGGATCCGTTGAGATATTTACTCCCAACTGCATAACGCCGACGTTCAAAGGCATCAAGTTAATTCTATCATCTTGGGCAGCACAAAGGTTACCGTTCGCTGATGGAAAGTTCAATCTTTCCACAGGTACATGGTTCAATGTCATCTTGCAGACAAATCCACCAGTATTTCCTGTAAAGGAGTATGTGTTCTGTCTGTCAGAATTCATTACGCCCTTTCTCTTGATTTCCCAAGCATTGATAGATTCTGCATTTGAACGGTTATCCTTAATGACAAGTCCGTCTACCAATACATGGTCGGCAGTAGTGTCCTGACCATCAATGATTAACTTAGCATTGAAGATATTGCTGTCAATGTAACCCGTAATGAACTGGTCTACAGTAACAGACTCACCCATGTACGTTGCAGTATGAGCAATACCAGCCTTAGGAATCAAAGTATAGTTGCTGTTAATCTGGCATCCTTTCAAGAACGTATTCTGAGCCGTAATGAGAGTAGCAACTGTGCTGTCATAGGCTGAGAAGTTAGCAAGTCTGTAAGAACCTGGACCTGTCAAAGTACAGTTACGAAGACTGATAGTTGGCAATACTTCAGGTACAGATTCATCAAGGTCAATCGTTGAGTCTTCTGCAATGAGCGTTACTCCGTCTGTCAACTTAACCTTAGCAACGCATGACTTCAAGTGAAGAACCGTTCCAGTAGGAGCTGCATAGTAACCTGTGCTGTCTTCCAATGTAATTGTCTGAACAGAAGGAATCTGCTCAAGTTCTACCAATGTAGTAAGTGCGTTCTTGAGATTGTCCACGAAGATTGAGTCATTGATGATCTTGTTCTCTTCACAGACAGCATAAGGCATTCCGACATTGACGTAGTTACGATAGTCAAAGAATGGATTACTGTCAGTTGAGCAACGGATTACTTTGTACAGATCCATCTTGCCTTTGAAGTCATCAATGTCATAGCGGCAATCATATATCATTCCGTCTGCATCAAATGAAGCATTGAACATCTGACCAGTAATGTCGCATTCAACCATCTCACAGCCAGAACCGATATGTTCATCGGAATGAATCTTGCAGTTAGTGAATCTCTTGTTCGTTACATCTACATTGACATATACTTCAGCGTTCTCGAAGCCAGTCTGCGTAGTAAAGGCGTCAATGATTACTTTATCATATCCTGTGAAGCTGCGTGGATTCCAGCTTGTCTTTACGAACTTCGCTGTGATAGAAGTATTTCTGTTGACGAACTTAGGGTTGCCATTCCAATCACCGACAATCTCGTTGGAACCTGAATCATTGAATCTTGTAGAGTCAGTAACATCAATTACTGTTGCCTGAACGTTGATGTCATGATACTTGAACCAACGGAAATCTTCTGAACCATTGAAGAATGGTCGGATATCTTTCTCAAGGCAGTACTCGAAGAGCTTGGTAATACCGTATGACTGGTCTTCACTGTTAGACGAATCCTGAGGGAATACGCCAAAGTGTCTGCTGTCACAATGTTCAGTAGGCTGAACCATGATCCAACGACCAGTAATCAAGTCGTCATTCTTAATCACAGAACCACCGTTGTCATTAACCTGAGATTCTGCGTCCCAAATGTAATTGATTGGTTCCTTATCGCCAATCTCATTGTAACCGAGCAAAGTAATTACTTTCTCACCGTCTGTCTCACCGATAGTATCAACATCTGTGCTTCTCAATTCTGCAATAGTACCAACGTTCGGAGCAGAATCTGTAACGATATGCTGTTCTCCACTGAATACATTGTCGCATGAGAACTGAAGTGCCCAAAGTGCAGGGTCATTGACGTTAATTCCATTGGCTGGGAGATTCTCGAATGAACCTGGACCAATGTACTTGTAGAAATAAGCAGTAACATCCGCTTTAATGAATACCTGTTGAGCAGTTCTACCATAGATGTCTGTAAGGATAGGATTGTTCAGTGCTGTTCCATCTCTACTGAAGATAGGAGCAGGTGTGTTACCGTCCTTTACATTGAACTGCACGGCACCATGTAGCGGGTTACCGTTATTGTCTTTATATCTGTTCCACAAATCAAATTGACGCATGTTACTTTCCTTCTAACCATTCTTTGTATGCTTCCCAAAGTGGGTCGCCTTCTTTCTCATTTGGCTTGAATCCCATAGACCAGTCACGAGAATAGTTCTGCTTGTACCAATCCTTTCTTGACTGTGTATTGTCTTCAACAGTACGTTCAGGAGTAGAAGTAATCTTCACAGCAGCAGGACCGACATTCTCACCAGCTCTAAGGATAGCAGCAATCTTATTCTGAGTTCCACTCAACTTAGGTGCGTATACTTTGTCAAGGAAGTGCTTTGAAGATTGAGATGGTACTTCATAGCCTTTCTCCTTTACGCTCAACCAAGCATTCTGTACATCAGGTGACAATTCTGTTCTCCACTTGCGCTGAACTGGAATGATAGCGTCACGGAATCCGCCTTTCTCAAGGTTGAGACTGTTGAGCAATTCAGACTTATACTCAGAATCTGGTAATGAACGAATGCTGTTGTAGATGGTATTGTCATCATAGATCTTTGCGTTAAGCATGTCGTCCATAGCCTTGTGTGACTGATTGAGCAATTCATCATTCTTCATTACTCTGTTAGTCTCAACAATGTCACCAATATACTTAGCACCTCTACCGACATTACCAGTAAATTTCTTTGCTCTGTTAAGTATCAAAGTAGGCATGTATTCCACACCAGCATTGACCATCATATCACCAAGCAATGATCTCAATACAGAACCTTCTGGCTTGTACTTCTCATCTGAATACTTATGATAGGCATCACGACCACCTCTAACTGCTGGACCAACGAACGATCCTGCACCAGGGAGAGCGTCACCAACAGCACCAGCAGCACCAAGAAGCATGTCACGAATTTCAGACTGACCTTCAGATGAGTAAGGATTGAACTGTTCACCACCAAGTACGGATGTAGTTGGATCATCGATGTAACGCTGCTTAGAGTAATCAGAAGTTGGCAAATCCTTATACCAAGGAAGATTCTTTACTTCATCAGCACGCTTTGCTCGCTGGTAGTCATATTCTCTTTGCTTGAGTTCATCTTCCTTGTAGTTATTTGTCTTAGCGAACCATTGCTTTACGTCATCAGCAGAAATGTCAGGATTCTTCTTAGTAAATGAGTACAGTCTTGCTTCTGACGGTTCCTTGCCTTCCATATCCTTGTAGAAATTCGCAAGGCGAGTATTACGGTCACCAATGAAATCTGCAATGTTCTTGTAATTGTCAGTGAAATCAGAATAGCCTTCCAATCTGCCAGCGTTATCTACTAGCCATTTCTCCTTGTCAGGTGCAGCAATGAACTGACCAAGAAGATCCTGGTCAATCACGCCTAACTGATTAGCAATTCTTGTTAGCTGTTCATCACTCATTTCTTCTCCTTACGAACGAGATAAGGTACTTTGTCTTTGAACTTAAGATCATACTTTGTAATGTCATACTTGCCAGTATTCTTGTAGACGGTATTAGCCTCTTTAAGTTCCTTAGCAGCCTGAATCTTTCTTGCTGCAGCATCAGCGGCTTTCTGTTCCTTAGTCTTACCACGGTTAATCATCTTCTGCTTGTACTGTTCTTGAAGAGAAGGATCGGCAATCTTACCAATCAATTCATTGGCCTTAGCAGCAGAAGCATCTGTATGTTCGCCTTTAAGGATTTCTTCAATGTTAGCAATCAAATCCTGATTAGTCATGACAGGTGCAGCAACTTCAGCAGGTTGAGCAGCCTGAACTACCTCAGCGGGAATCTGTCTACCAACTCTCTGTTCTGCATATTCTCGGTTAGCCTTAGCACGATTGAAGTTAGCAAGAAGTACTGCGTTATTCGGATCCTTCTGCAATGCTGTCTGTGCTGCAAAGAAATCGGCATCAGCAAGTCGCAAATTCTTCTGAAGTTCGTCCTTCTTGTATTCTTCTTCAGCAAGCTTCTGTGCTCTAGCAAGTTCCTGAGCATTCTCCATCTGCTTCTTCTGCATTGCTGTCTGAGCAATGACATCATAGCCACTTCTATCTCCGGTAAGAATGTAATTCAAAGTAGCCATGTCAAAGCGAGGATCTGTCTTGAGATCTTGTAGACCAAGGGCAATATCATATTCATTCATCATTTGTATGTACCTCTCACTACAGCATACGGACCGAACATATTCAGACCTTGCATTGCCTTAACGAACTTGAGATATTCTTCTGCATCGGCTTCGTCATTCACTGGCGTACTATATGTATATCCAGGAATCTGTGCATATTCTGCACCTTCAGGCATCTCGATTGCTTCTTCGTAATCATATGAAGGTTCTTTCATCTGATTGTAGGCAACAAGACCACGAGCAAATGCACCAGACAAATCCTTCATAGTATTGCCCCAAAGTTCGCCTTGCTGCTTCTGATAGTTAGAGCGAATCTGTCCGCCACGTTCTGCATTCTGAATCATCGCTTGAATGGCAGAACCGTAATTTATTCTATTTCCATCGTAAATTGACATCATTTCCTCCTTAATAGAGACCAGTCATTCCTAACGAATATTGCGTCTGAGCGTTCAAGCGATCTTGCTGAGCCTTCATTACGTCGCTCATCTGAGCATCCTGATTAGCAAAGTAATCCTGTGCAAGGTTGCCCTGAAGTCCCATCTTATATTCTGTACCTTGACGAATAGCGTTAAGTCTGTTCTGTGCATTACGGAGAGCGTCTTGATACTGAGTATATGCAAATTGCTTATCCTGAGTATAGTCACTCATTGCTGTTCTGTACAGATCGTCAGACTTCTCACTAACTCCCTTTGCTATGTTAAGAGCAGCGCCAGTACCTCTGCCAAGTCCAGCGCCAGCAGCACTATGCTGGATCTGATTAGCAGTGTCGCCAATGATTCTGCTGTAATAGGGATTAATGAAGTCTTCTTTCGTCTTGTCATAATTAAATCCCGGGTCAGTTGCTGCATAATCTTCAGGATTATATTCAGCAAGAGCCTGCTTATATTCATTTACGTCATTCTGAGTACCAAGGCTGCCACGGTTAGCATAGTAATTCTCAATGTCTGAAATCACTTTGCTATATTCATTATCCGTGATCTGGCCTTGTCTCTTCAATTCAGCAGCGGCTTCCTTTCTTGCTTGGAGTTCTGCCTTCTGAGCCTCACTTTGCTTATATGAGGAATAGATTGCTCCACCAAGTGAACCAGCTGCTGCAATACCTGCGGCAATTAAAGGAATCATCTGTATTCTCCTTCTTTAATTCATAAATAGGTGTCTAATTCCACTTCTGAAGGACAAGCACTCCAAAGGCAGTAACGCCTTTATCCAGCTTTGCATTCAGGATGGAATTCTTTACTTCAATGATAGTGCCATCTGAGCATGTAAGGAATCCATCATACACAGAAGGCAATTTCTCATTCTGATACACTGCACCAGAATATAGGTTCACGAATAGGAGGTTCTTGACAACGGTGAACGAGCCTTTCTTGTCACCGTATTGTCCATACTGACCTTTAAGTGCCTCTATATTCTGGTTAGATTCGTCATAGCGAATTACTTTAATGTCCATATTACCTCTACATCAATGAGCAAGGTGACCATTTAATCTGAAGATTCTCAATAGCCAAAGGCACATTCTCAGTAGTTGATACTTCCAAAGTAAAGTATCTTCCCATGCCGCAACCGAACAGTGTAGTATCATATTCATACTGACCAATCTTACCAAGGTATTCATCCTCGAAGTCACTGAACGTAGCGCCATCCCATGAATATCTGAATGATACTCTAGGATTCAACTCCAAGTCGTCATACTGGTCATTGAATGAATGCTGACCGTTATTGCATATCAGTCTGAGCATATCAATGTAGAATGGTTGGTCATTAGAAGTCAATACAGAACCACGTCTCATCTTATAAATGCATTTACCGTCATGTTCTGTATAGCAATTCTCATCCATATAGCAAAGAGCGTCTTTCGTACCAACATACTGTCTGCCATAAGCAAATGTTACGTGATTGTACTTCCAGTAAGTCAGGTAGTTCTTGCTGTCATACGATGCTCTGTAGTGCCATGCGTCTTCATTAATGTCATAGACAAATGTCTTCTGACTGTCTTCAAATGTAATACTGTAGAATACGTGCTGATGCTCTTGCCAGATTGAACTGTAGGCATTATCGAGATTCTTCAGCTGAGTAATCTCACGTTCAATGTCCTGAGTTGATACTCGCTTGATAGTAGTGTCAGATATCATGAAGATACCGTTATCGCCAATATCAGAAGATCCCAACCAAAGTACAGAATTTCCTAGCATTGCAAGTGAGTTCGGTGCTTTGATACCAATGTTACCAGCTGCATTGTCAGGCGATGAGAATGGATTGTTCTTGTCATCATTATATGAGAATACTTGCCATGAACGTTCGCCAAATGTATAGAGCTTTGAACCGTTAGAGCAGAGGGCAATCGTATTGTCAGGACACCATTCTGAGTAAGTAACGAATCCATACTTTGCGTATTCAACTGTACCAATACGGAATACGTCATACTTCTCAGGCGTATCATCAGCAGTACCATCAATGAATTCTTGATAGGTTGGGTTGCTCAACTCACCGCTCTTATACTGTTCTTTCTGTTCATCTGTTAGGTTCATCCACCAGTTAATGAACTGTTCACGCTTAAGATAGAATGCTGGATCCTCTGAATCTTCAATTTCAAATGGATACTGATATGAAGTATAGAATGCGTCTGTACCAGCGTCATTGACAATCAAGTAACCATACAAGTAAGCAACATGAGTCGGATGAATCAATGTATTGGAATTTACTCGGTTAGGCAATGCGATAGTTCTGAAGTCCATTTGCTGGTCACCAACAGAAAGACCGGTATTTACTGCATATACATTTGAACCATCAACGATTACCAAATGTGGGTGAGCACTTCCATATCCACCAGTTTCTGTCATATGGCATTCTGTACCAACTGATGGAATTTCTGCAATGCGATGTACTCTATGTTCTTCTGTAATCAAGTAAAGGCTGTTGTCATACACAGCATAGAGAACTGGCTTATTGTCCAATCCTCTTGATACTCGGTACATACCACGGCACTTACCTGGGATATCTGCTGCCTTTACTTCGCCTTGGACAGTTCTCATTACCATAGAACAAGAATGTTCATTGGCGTTCTGACGTTCAAGGAACATGTTCACCGATTCTCCAAGACCAACTTTGACTAGGTTGCTCTTAGTAATAGAACCAGCAATGTTCTCAACAAGTCTGCATTGAGATGCCATGTGTCCTCCTTAAAGATAAGTACCTGCTTGAAGTTCTGCTTGAGTCAATCGGTGTCCATATCCGAAGTAATCTGAACGAGCAATCAATCTGTCTTCAGCCTTAGGCGTACGAACATTGTCTACCAATACTCTTACTTCATTCTCCAATCGCTGCATTTGAGCGTCATCCAGTCTAGGGAACTGCAATGCGAGCTTATGAGCAAGAGCAACAATAAGCAATTCTACATAATTGTCAGGAATGAACAGTTCTGTATCAAGGTCAAAATCAATGCCTTCATTATAATGAATCTTCAACTCATATCCAGTCATTCTGCTGATTACCGGCTTAATCTCAATGAGCCATTCGCCTTCTGACTTCTGAGTATAAGTAAATACTCTTGAACCGCTTGAGTACTTATCAAAGTCACTTGCAGGTACAAATTCCAACTTAGCATGTAGTTCTTCTGATTCTGTCTGCAGATAGATGCTGTTGATTCTTGCTACATTTACAAGATGTACGTGCTGCATCTTATCATAGTCAGGTCGTTCGCTCAAAGTATCAGATTCATCATAGATATGAATCTTCTGACTATTCTGAACTACTATGCTGTTCTGCGTCCATGCCAAGAGATTGTCGTAATTGTACTTAGAGACTATGCCTTTCAATAGACGATATCCGCTCTCAAGTACATCGCCTTGTGGTGCTTGACGGCGTGGTACAAGGTTAATTCTTGTGCATGCTTCTTTAATTATTTCACGCGGGCTAATCATTGTGTAGCTCCTCCTTCTTTACATAAATAGTTACACATTTCTCGATTTAGTTCATCATATCGTTCACGAGGCACGTCCTTAAAGAACATTTCATACATTCTGTCTGTATTGCATATCAAAGGACGATTCTCATAGATATTGCACAAATGATTCTGCTCATTGAAGTATTTGCAAGTACCATCGCCTCTGTCAAGCATAGCGACTACATGTCTACAGCAATTTCCATTACATTTACTGCAGTCAATTGGCACTGTTAATCCTTTCCATATCCTTCAAGATACGAATCAATGCTAGTACTCTCTTTCGCCAAGCCTTCGGATCGCTCTTTATGAACAATGAGTGAACTGTCTTATGCATTGCTTGATTGAGAAAGACAAAGTGAGATTCATCTGAAATGTCTGTGTAATGATCTTCATTAAGATCCTTATGGTGCAAGTTAGCCATTCTCGTCAATTTCGCACCAGTAATCGGATCCACTTTCTGCTTGTCTCGCATGTATGCACGGAATTCTTTCCATTCCTTGCTACCGCGGAACCGTGTCTTCATCTTCTGATTTACAGATAATCGTGCCATGCTAAGTACTCCTCTGCAACTTTATCCATCTCTTTCTGACTCATCTTACCAGGAATAGGATCGGTATGATTCATAGCATATACAGCAAGTGCCACAGCATCACACAAGTCAGGCGAGTGGCCCAATACTTTCTTGACATCTTCCTTTGGTACCAATGCTTGTAGACCTCTGCCGTTAATCGTAACAGCTTGAGCAAGCATCTCTTCCTTAACGATGTCATTTA
>Ga0247609_10001629_pt1 | contig 26068 bp, 22 predicted proteins | sample 172DNAGHGlowgp2_FD_193487 | JGI IMG/M metagenome (GOLD analysis project Ga0247609, IMG submission 193487) | Sheep rumen microbial communities from Palmerston North, Manawatu-Wanganui, New Zealand - 1728 DNA GHGlow gp2 | ecosystem: Host-associated > Mammals > Digestive system > Stomach > Rumen ...
GCTCGCTTAACGAAACGGCTCTCTACGCAAAAAAGGAAAAGAGTGTATCTAAAAAGGAATGTATGTTGCAGGGAAAATGTTGTTTGTCTGCCTTGCGAAGCCCTTGTGATTGTTAATCCCTACGGGCTTCGCGAAAGTCGGGTAATTAATTAAACGGCTATAGATGCTGGAAATGTTTGCTTCAAGAGCCGTTTTATTTCAATGCGGGCATTTTTCGTACACGAACGGATTGTGGTCGCCCTGTACCTTGAAGATGCGGCGGTCGCGTTCGCATTCCTTTTCGGTGACGGGGTACATCTTGTCCCAGGCTTCGAAGAGTTTGCGGTCCTGGTTCGATAGCTTTACGCTGTACGTCTTTTCCATGTAGAAACTTGCGCGGGCGATGATTCCGCGGGCTTCTTCGCGGGGTTGCGCCTTCTTTTCCTTGAAGTCGACGATGGTCTTGCAGCCGCCGTACATTGGCTCGGGATTGTTTGTCCACTGGCTGTACATGAAGTTGTTGCGGTCGCCGTTCACCTCGCCGATGGCGGGGTAGAGGTTGTGCATGTCGCCTTCCATCAGCTTGAATGTCGTGTCGTTCGCGCTGCAGTTCTTGCGACCGCCGTCCTTCCAGCAGGGCAGAAAGTGCCCCATGTTGTGGGCGGTTACCATGTGTTCCCACTCGATGCGTTCTGCCCGCTTGTAGCTCTTACGGTTCGGGTTTTCGCGCGGCTTGAAATCGCAACTGCTAAAGTCGACGTTCTTCTTGTCGTCGTATTTGCAGCCGCAGTAAAGCGTCTCTTGCAAATCGCCGTAATAGACGCGCCGCAGTTGCTTGCTTGCATCGCGGTAGTTGTAGTGGCGGGGTGCTGCCGTCGGGTCTACGCGCGCAGATGCAATAGAAACAAACGCCGCCAGAACTAGGATAGGGCCCAATAATCTCATAATAAAAACCGTAGTGTGGATGCAAGGAATATAGATAATAAGGTTGTCGTTCTGCCGAGTAATTCTAAATTTGTCGCATGCAATCTGCCGGTATGGAATATCTGGAATCGCGCCTGATGTTCGGGATGGTTCCCGGGCTCGAATCGACGCATGCGCTTTGTGATGCTCTCGGGAATCCTGAAAAAAAGTTCAAGTCCATCCATGTGGTGGGTACGAACGGGAAGGGCTCCACCAGCTATTATCTGGCGGGTATCCTGAAGGCGCATGGATTCAAGACGGGCCTGTACGTAAGCCCGCACCTGGTGAACTTGCGGGAGCGAATCCGCGTAGATGACATCCCGATTCCGGCAGAAGATTTGGACCGCTTGCTTTTGCAGGTGAAATTCGCCGCAGAGTCTGTGTCGAAGGAGCGAGTTGCCGCCGGTGCCTCGCCGGTCGAACCTACTTTTTTTGAAGTCCTTACGTTGGTGGCGTTCCTCTACTATGCGGAACAGAAGATTGATGTCGCCGTGCTCGAGGCGGGCATGGGCGGCAGGCTCGACAGCACCGCTGTCGCCGGCGGCGAGATTGCTGTCGTGACGAGCATCGGGCTCGAACATACTGAAGTTCTCGGGCCTACGGAATCGGCGATTCTCCGCGAGAAGATGGGAGTGGTAGGCGTGCCGGGCGAAGCTCGGGGCACCTCGCGCGAAGTTGCGTGCGGGAAGACTTTTATCGTTGGCGGAATTTCGGGTGCTTTGCTCGGGGAAGCGCGCGAGTATGCGGCTGCGCTTAGGTGCAAGTGCATCGTTCCCGAAATCCGCGAAGACATCGTGCTCCCGAACCTCGGGCACCATTACATCGAGAATGCGAGCCTTTCGCTTGCTGCCGCCGCGCAGTTTATACAGAGCGCGCATTTTGCAACCGCCGCGCAGTTTAAGTACGATGACGCCCTCGCCATAAGGACTCTCGCGACCCGCTCGTGGGCAGGGCGCATGCAGGCGCTTGCTGGCCCGGACGGCAAGGCGCGTATCATTCTGGACGGGGCGCACAATTCGCATGCGGTTCGTCGCCTGGTGGAAACCTTGGGCAAGTATTACCCGGGGAAAAAGTTCCACTGCCTGTTTGGCGCCCTCAAGGACAAGGATGTAGGGGAGATGCTCAAGCTCATGGCGCCGCATGTTGCCTGCTGGCACATCACCAAGACGCCGTACCCGCGTTTCCGGGAACTCTCGGACCTGCGCGGCGAAATGCAGGCGCTAGGCCTTCCGGTATCAAGCGAGGGCGAACTTTCCCGCAGTTATCTGGACCAGGTGCTGGCTGCGCGCGACAGTTCGGCTGGCGCAATGGACGGCAATGCAGATGCTCCGCTCCTGATAACGGGTAGCCTCTATATGCTTGGCGCCTGCATCGAACTTCTGAAAGATGATTTCGCGGAACTTGCGTTTTTCCGCGGGCTCGAACCCACGACAAACGAACACCGCTAACGAACGACGGATTCTACGACCCCGTCCTTGAACTTTGTGCGCAGTGTGTCGCCGGACTTTAGCTGGGCAGCGTTCCTTACGAACCTTCCGCTTGCATCAAGCGTGAGCGTGTAGCCCTTCGCAATGATGTTCTGCGGGTCTACGCCCTTGACCTTTGCCTCGATGAGCTCAAAGCGTGTTTTCGCGAGGTCAAGAATCTTGCGCGAACCCTGCTTCAAGCCTTCCGCATTGCGGTCGACCCGTGCGAATTCATCGCGCAGCACGAACCGCGTGTCTTTCTGGAGGTTGGCGCGGATAAGGGCATGCCTTGTCTTTTCGGCTTGGATACGTGCGGAGACCTTCTGGCTGAGCCGTAGCCCTGCACTGTTCAGTTGCTGAGTGCAGTTGGCAAGCGTGAGCCTTGTGGCGTTTGCAATTTCCTTTGCGGTCTCTATAAGCTTGCTCCAGCTTTCCTGTGCAATTTCGACAATGCGCTTGGCGCAGTCTGTGGGCGTAATGCAGTAGACTCCCGCCACCTCGTCGAGCAGGCTCCGGTCGATTTCGTGTCCGATGCCCGTGAATACGGGGATCGGGTAGTTCGCTACCGCACGGCAGAGCGCCTCGCTGTCGAAGTAGTTCAGATCCGTTTTCGCACCGCCCCCGCGCACAATGCACACGATGTCGATTTCGTCGTTGTCGCGCAGGGTTTCAAGTGCATTGAGCACGCTTGCTTCTGTAGAGTTCCCCTGCATGGTGGCAAATACGGGCACGACCCTGAACTTGAAGGGCGAGGCATCGAGCCTTGTAGTAAAATCCTTGTAGGCCGCGGTGTTTTCGCCGGTAATGAGCCCGATGCACAATGGCATCAGGGGTAGGGGGAGCATCTTGTTCTTTTCGAGCAGGCCTTCGCTTGCAAGCCTTTTCAAGATGGCCATGCGCGTGAGGGCGAGTTCCCCGAGCGTATAGACCGGGTCGATGTCGAGAATCTTTGCCTGAAGCTTTCCGCTCGGGATATAGACTTCGGCCTTGATCTGGAAACAGACCTTGAGCTGCTCCTTGATGGCAAACGGCGTCGCCGCGTTTTCCGTTTTTGCGCGGAGGGCCGCGAACTGGCCGGCGAAGCAGGTGAGGTCTACGGTCGCGATGGGCTTGACGTTGCCTTCTTCGAAGTCTGCAATGCTGATGTAGACGACCTTACCCTTTTCTATGAGACGCGTGATTACCCCGTGCACCCAAACTGCCGGTGTTTCGGCAAGCTTGTTCCGGATAGACGTCATGTATTGCATGACTGAGAATGTGCGAACGGGCTGGTCCATGGTGTAAAGAAGAATAGTAAAATTTGTGATAAGTTGAAAAAAGAAATTTCAGGAAAATCTTCCATTTGCGATGTAAATTCGCTTTTACAACAAAATGATGGGAGGGATGGAGTAAATCTAAATTAATAGTTTATATTTATTATATGAGAATTTATAATGAAGTAAAGAAATTTTTGATTTGTATTATAATAAGTGGTCTTTGTTTGGCAACTCAATCTTTTGCCATAATCGTTGAGTTTAAGGATGAGCAAATTAATAATTCTTCAATGCTGGCTCTTCGAATGAGAGTTGTTAATGAAAGCAGTGTTACGCATAAGAATGTAAAACTGCGCTATATTTTCTCGTATAATGTTGATAAACAAGTTGTTTTGGATTCTGGATATACGGCTGGAGCACATGTGACTCTTCAAATGGTGAATGATTCACTTGGATATATAGAAATTTCAATAGATTCGATTAATCAAGGCTATTTCCCAAATAGTTCTGGCTTTTATCAAGGACTTCACTATTCAGATTGGAGCGAAATAGGGAAACAGAGTCATCCAAGTTATAAGGGGAAATATAGTTTTGTAGAAAATGAGAATATTCTAGTGTATGAACATGGCTCCTTGATTTATGGAAATGAAAATATTTTGCCTAAGCCTAGATTAAAATTAAAAATTATTGGTTTTCAGCCAGAAGGAAATGCTTGGCTGGAAATAAAAAATTTTGAAAAGGATAAAATTTCTCTAGAGAATATAACGATTACAGGAAAAGATTCTGTGGAACATGCGCTGGGATTTGTTTCTCTAGATTCTATGGGTATTCTTCGTATTTGTAAAAATGATTCTGCGTGTTATGGTGCTGACAATAAAATTATTTTGCCTGATTTTGCGTGGGGGCGCATTGGTGAGGCTTTGTTGAAAAAAGATTCGATTTTGCTTTCGTATGTGCCTTGGGGTGATGAGGGCGAGTTTGCAGAAAAGGCTGTTGCTGCCGGGATTTGGAAAAATGTTGAGGATTTTTTTCCGTCATCTATGTGGGTGGAATTTTATCCAGTAGAGTATAAAAAAAATGTATTCTTTCGTATATGTGAAAATTCGAGCGGAAAACAAACTAATGATTGGTTTAGCTTTACAGATAGAGACAAGCCTATTTCGAATCAAAAAATTCCATTACCAATAAAATTATCAATGAATAAACCTCAAAATTACAGATTGACAGAGAATGATTCGGCAAAATTTGAGTGGTTGCCTGTAGAGCGTGCTTCTAAATATAGAATTGTTATACGAGATTCTGAGAAACAAATCATCTATGAAGAGGAAACGGAAAAAACGTCTGTTAAGGTGTCTTTGTCGGATGGAAACTATTCTTGGCTTGTATATTGTGGAGAGTATATAGATGGGGATGGAGATATTCTAATAAATGGAAGAGATGATGGATTTGTTGATGAACAGAATATGTTGTTGCTTTCTAAAAATATAGATTTAAATACATGGGGGGCTTTGGCTATTGATACGATAAAGGGATATAAGGATTCAAAATTTCTTTTCTTGGGGTATGGTCAAGATGCTCTTGAGTATAAGTGGGATGCCATTCATGCAGATATGCCAGAAGCAAGCAATGCTTATCGATGTTGGCTAGTTGCTGCACAAATAATGAATCATGTTTATGGAGGCAATGTTACTCAAGATGAAATATTGTTTGCGACTCGTTTTAATAATGATGAACCTCTTGTTTCTCCTTTTTTCCCCATAGGAGCAGATTCTGTAGATAGATTAAAAGCCCTTAGATTTGCGTTACAGACGGACAGCATAACTCAGTATGGGGGAACCCCGTCATATAGTATTGTAAAAAAAGAGATAGATCAAGGTCGGCCTATATATGTTTCGTCTGTTTATTGGTCTGGTAGCGATTCTAAATATAAGGATCATGCGATGGTTATTTATGGGTATGTTGGAAAATCAGATAATTATGCTTTTTTATATGCATTCGGTAATAATTATGGCTTTTTAACAAATTCTGTGGGGAAAACGGATTCGATTTCAGAATATCTTTTGGTAAAAGCAACAAAAGGCTCCGTTGCAATGCATGATTCTAGATTGGATATGGATTCTGATGGTGATGGTATTACGGATTTTGATGAAATTGAAAGATTTGGTACAAATCCTTATAGCATTGATTCGGATGGGGATGGAATGGATGATAAAAAGGAAATTTTTGACTACACTATCAAATCCAAATATGATGAAAAAATAGATATGACGTTCCCTGATCGTGCACAGACTGTTATGTCTAAAATCGCAAAAAAATCAAATGAAGATGGTGATGAATTTCGGAAAGAATCTGATAATGATGACAATGGTGATGGAATTAATGATGGCTTAGAAGGAAACGTGAATTTTCAAATAGATAATATGGATGTCCCATTAGATTACACTCTTTTTGCAAGAAGTCATCTTGTGTTAAATGATGGTGTTAAATGCTTTGATTTAGACGTCAAAAATAATATATTATGTCGAGTTGGAGTTGGGGGGGGGGAATAATTTTTCATATAACTCGCAACAAACATTCTTTTTGATGGGAGTCAATTCGCGTATAGGTAATGCTGATGTTCGACTTCCTATTCTTGAGTCTGGACGGGCATTCTTGCGTAATTCTGCAATTATTCAAGGCGACTTGAATTTGCATATTCTTACTGCGGGAACGCAACCACATACTGTAGCTGAACTCGGTCAGGACGAACCATATTTGGTAAGGCAAAGTAATGTGTTGATTGGTGGAAATATTAATTTAAAATATTACGAATATTATGGAAGTAACGATGACTGGAAAGGAAATTACCAGTGCAATTTGTCGAAATTTTATGATGTGCCCAATATGGGAAACAAGAGTGTTGATGGAGGTTCTTTCTTATTGACAAACGGTGCTTCGTATAGTTCATTGAAGATTCAAGGTAATTCAAGGTTGATAATTCCTCCAGGGGAGTTTTACATTGATTCCCTCTTGCAAATAGAATCGGGAACAAGAATAGAATTCTTGAATCCTGGAGAATCTTCAATTATTCATTTGAATGGCAAATTAATTTGGCGCCCACAAAATGATATTTCCTTGTCGGATGCCGCTTATTGGACAAATGTAGCAAGAGGCTTTAAATTGATTCAGCATTCTTCGGAATACATGCTTATTGAAGGTTTTTTTGGTGGAACGATTTATGCTCCGTTATCAGAGTTGATATTGGGACAGGTTAATAAAAAAATTTATGGAAGATTCCTTGCGAAGGATATTACAGTTCATCAATATGCAGAAGTATTTCGTGTGGATTATGATCCTATTTCGGAACAATCGTATGCAATAAGGAGTCTAAAATGAAAAAATGTTTAGCATTGCTTTTGTCTTTATTCTCGTTATGTTTGGCTGAACAAAAGTCAATCTTTGTGCAAGTGCCTCCAATGCGAAACTGGATTGCCGATGCTCCAGTTATAATTGATAATGAAGATGGAATTGCTCGTCAGATGCAAGATGCTGGTGGTAATGGCTGGTATAGTTATTCGTGGAGTATAGAGAATATTCCAGATGAATTTTTTATTTATTCTGCCATAGATAAATTATTTCAACATCCCATCGGAGTGCGTAGTTATGATAGCGACGGTGAACAGGTCCCAATTATGTTTAAGTCGCTTGTAGAATCCTTTCCTGAAAATGATTCTTTTTGGTATATACTTGATAGTGCATGTTGGAATGATAAAAATGATGGCGGTCTTTATACCATTGATATGCGTGGGAGAGAAGTGTGCTATGGAAACGATTATCTTGCTGATGGTTCTACGGTTTTGTATGTTCTTGTTCCTGATTATAAGGAATGGATTGATGAAACTCCTGTTGTAGTTGATTCTGCAAATCACGATTATCGAAAGGTTATGTTTCCAGATAAGGATAGCTATGCAGGATGGTTTTATTACAAATGGGAAGATGATGAATGGGTTCCTGAGAACCTGCTTATTTATGCCCAAAGTGATAGTTTGCTGGAACGCCCAATAGGCTTGAATGGGTTTGCTTATGGAGAGACTGTATTGCAGTCGCTCTCGCTTGGCTGGAGAACGCTGTACTTTTATCCAGATATGAATTATGAGTGTGAACCGCAGTGCTGTGGTGAACGTGAAATAAAGCGAATCTCTAGATATGATATAAGAAATTATTGTTCGTTACAGTGGCACTGCTTGAAAGACGATTTTAAACCTTCCTATTACTTCTATTTTGAACCATCTGCGGTTGTTTTTTCTGTCTATGATAGAAATGATTCGCTTGTTGTGCCGGAACACCAATCGGTTGATTCTACAGAAATTGTGTATACAGACGGAAAAACAGTGGTTCTTGGAAATAAAATTCCATTGGCTGATGGTGATTATGTTTTAAAGTATTCCTTTTATCGTTATGGAACAGTTGTTGATGGACGGTTTAAATTTGCTGTGAAGAATGGCGAAAGAGTTGACCAGTCCGGAGTTTATGCAACGAGGAATATATCGCAATCCAATGTTCTGGTGTCTGGACGGAATTTGCTTATTTCCGATAAAAATCATGACGAATATGCTGTTTTTAATCCGATGGGAACAATTATTGCTCGCGGGATGACTGAGGGGACTGTTTCTATACCGCTATTTGCTTCAGGATTGTATTTGGTCAGGATTGGTGGAGAAATTAGACGGATATTTGTGAAATGATTCCCAGGATTATTAAATAATTTACGAATAGTACTGATCTGTTTTACATATTTTGTATAGATTATATAGGAAATTGTCATGGATCGCTTATTTTTTGTTGCCTTGACCTGTGCCACAATGCTTGTTGTCTGTGGTGATAATAGTAACAACCCTGCTTCGGGCGGGGAAGATTCTCCGTCTACACCGTTTGGGGGCTCGTCCCGCTATGGGACCATGATGGGATGCGCGTGATTACCCCGTGCACCCAAACTGCCGGTGTTTCGGCAAGCTTGTTCCGGATAGATGTCATGTACTGCATGACGGAGAATGTGCGTACGGGCTGGTCCATGGCAAAACGATAGCAATTTTTGTGAATGATTGCGCTTTGGCCTGTTTTAATATAGGTGTCAACGGTAATGTTTGGATGATTTAATCCGATTTGCCTTTTTTTATATATATTTCGGACAAACTATATAGGAGTTTTTATATGAAACGTTTATTTGTTATGGCTTTGGCCTGTGCCGCTATCCTTGCCGCTTGTGGTGATGACAATAGCAATCCCGTCTCGAATGGGGGTGATTCTCCGGCTAAGGGTGGTTCGCCATCTTCTTCGTTTAACTATGGAACCTTGACTGACGAACGCGACGGTCAAACCTATAGGACGATAAAGATTGGCGAACAGACCTGGATGGCCGAAAACCTCAGGTACGAAGTTCCTACCGGGAACAGTGCTTTCTATGAGAATAATCCTGATTCGAAGTACGGACGTCTATACACCTGGGCCGGAGCCGTGGGCAAGACGAACGACGAATGCGGTTTTGGACACCTCTGCGAACTTTCTGGTAGGGTGCAGGGCGCATGCCCCACGGGTTGGCACCTTCCTTCGAAGGAAGAATTTGAGATGCTTATAGCTGCGGTCGGCGATACCACTGATGCGGGCACCAAGCTCAAGTCCAAGAGTGGGTGGGATGACGAAGGCAATGGAACTGATGAATTTGGGTTCACCATGGTCCCGGCGGGTTATATCGGGCTTGATGGGACGGATTTCCACAAGGAAGGCACCAACTCTGAACTCTGGAGTTCTACGGAAGATGGTGCCTACGACGCGTACGGTATGATTTTCACTTCGGCCACCGAGGGATCGCATGTTCCAGTGGAGATGAAGACTTACGGATTATCCGTCCGCTGCATCAAGGATGAGTAAATTTTTTATTACCTGTTTTTGATAAATTATTAAAAAGTGCGTAAGAAAAGTATTTACCTATATGTGATGGCCTGTTCGCAGGCCTCTTTGCTATATTTCTTTTGCGATTGGTTTAACCTTATAAGGAGTATTCGATGAAATACAGAATTTTTGCAGCGGGCCTAGCCGTTACGGCGCTCGCAGTCCTGTCCGGCTGTGCTGGTAGCGTAAATGCCTCCAAGTCGATTGAATTTGCCGACGCCAATAAGACTATTGCTGAAGAGGTGAAGGCTGATGCCTCCCAGATGGAATCGGCAAATGCGAAGCTTGATTCCGCAAAGGCCTTGCAGGCCGATGGCGAAGAAGAGGAAGCTGCTGCCCTCGCCGAACAGAGCTCCCTCGAATACAGGCTTGCTGTTGCGAACGCCGAACGCGATGCCGCCAAGAAGGAAGACGAACGTGTCGAAAAGGAACTTCGTGGTGATGTCGAAAGGAAACTCATTTACCAGAGCATCCTTGACAAGGAAGTTAAGAATGGAGGGGCCAAGTAATGAAGATGAAGAATTTGTTTGCCATTAGTGCATTTGCCGCCTCTTTCTGCTTTGCTGCAGAAGAGACTGCCCCGGCTGCCGAGGCCGCCGAAGTTGCCGAACCGAGTGCTGTCGAGACCTGCAAGGCCTCGATCGATGCTGCCTCCAAGGACATTCCTGCGAACGCCATTGCGGCAAAGTATTCCCTTGCCGCCGCCAAGGCGACTCTTGCCGACTTGGAAATAGCTAACGAAGATGACCCCGAGTCCGAAACGACGCAGGCACTTGCCGCCAAGTGCGATATCTACGCAAAGATCGTAGCGGCTCAGGCCGAGACCCAGAAACTCCGCAACCATACTGCAGAAAACTGGGAAAAACGTGCTGCTACGGCCCGTTCTATCGAAGCTATCCAGGAACAGATTAACCAGGCCCGCAGCGGTAAGGTGAATGACCTCGAAGCCGAGAAGGCCAAGATGAAGGACCAGGAAGCCCGTCTCCAGGCCGAAATGCAGCAGAACCAGGAAAAGTTCCAGGCTGAAGCTGCCGCCAAGGAAGCCGCCCTCAAGGCCGCCAGTGAGCGCGAGGCCAATCTCCAGAAGCAGCAGGCCGACTTGGAGAAGCAACAGGCTGACCTACAGAAACAGCTCGAGGCCGAGAAGAAGGCCCTTGCCGAGGAGCGCGCGAAGGCTGAGGCCCGCCAGGCCGAAGCCATGAACAAGTTGAACGAACTCCAGTCCAAGCTCATCCAGGTGACGAAGGACGCTCGCGGTATTATCCTGTCCATGTCCGATATCCTGTTTGACGTGAACAAGGCGACGCTCAAGGCCGACCTCAAGACGAGCCTTGCCAAGGTTGCCGGAATCCTTTCCGTGTACCAGCAGTTCAATGTCTCTATCGAGGGTAACACCGACAATACCGGTTCTGCGGAACACAACATGAAGCTCTCGCAGCAGCGCGCTGACAATGTGAAGAGTTTCCTTGTGGAACAGGGAATCGATGCTGAACGACTGACCGCCAAGGGTCTTGGCATGACCATGCCGATTGCCGACAACAAGACCAAGGAAGGCCGCCAGAAGAACCGCCGCGTGGACCTCGTGATTCAGGACAAGGCTCTGCAGCAGAGTGCTGAACCGGCTGCTGCACCTGCTGAACCGTCCGCCGCTCCGGCGGCAGAACCTGCAAAGAAGTAAGGCTAGTATGGCAAAGACAGTTACCGCCATGGAAGCGAGGCAGAATTTTGGCAACTTGCTGAATCAAGTTTCGCTCTCGCAAGAAGAAATCGTGATTGAGCGTGCGGGCAAGCCGCTGGCCCGCCTCGTGAACGTTTCTTCTGCGCGTTCCGGCGGTGAACTGGACTTCCGCGATATCGGCAAGCTTCCGAACGGTATATGGGAGGTGCGCTAGGTCGCGGGCATCCCGAGGCCGGCCCCTTGCCATTCCGCCCTAAACTTTGTATATTCTATAGCATGAGAAAGAACCTTAACCTTCGACTTCTACTTTGCATCGCGCACGGAGCGAGGTTTTAGGCTATTTCATTCGAATAGGATTTAACTTAAAATGCCCGCTTCCGTTACGAAGCGGGTTCTTTTTTATGGTAAAATGCTATTTTTGAACAGGAAAAAGAACTTTGCGGCGCATGGAAGCCGGCAAGGAGATAAAAAATGAGCAATGTAAGTGCCGATATGGCGAACAGACAACCCTTCTTTTACGATGTCACCCTGCGTGACGGCAACCAGGCGCTCCCGAAGCCCTGGAACAACGCCCAGAAAAAGGACGTTTACCTGCAGCTGCTCAAGCTCGGCGTGCAGGGTGCCGAAGTCGGCTTCCCGGCTTCGTCCGAGATGGACTTTGAGTCTTGCAAGGAACTCGCACAGCTCACCGCGAAGATGGCCGCGGAAGGCGACGAGGTGGCAAAGCGCGTGGTTGTTTCTGGTTTGGCCCGCTGCGTGGAAAGCGATATCCAGCGCTGCTGGGAGGCCGTGCAGTTTGCACCGCACCCGCGTATCCATACCTTCCTCGCGACAAGCCCGCTCTCCATGGAATACGTGTTGCACCTGACCCCCGAACAGGTCAAGGAGAAGGCGGTTCACTGCGTGAAGTTCGCGAAGTCGCTCGTGGGCGACAAGGGCGACGTGGAATTCAGTGCCGAGCATTTCGGTGACTGCCTCGAGAACATGGATTTTGTGATTGACGTGCTGAAGGCCGTGGTCGAAGCCGGTGCGACGACCATCAACCTGCCGAACACGGTGGAACGCTACCGCCCCTTGCTGTACGTGAACCAGATCAAGCAGGTGTACGAGGCGCTGCCGAAGAACATCACAATTTCGGTGCATTGCCACAACGACCTGGGCATGGCGACTGCCGCTACCGTCGAAAGCTTCTTCGTGGGCGCAACCCAGCTGGAAGTTGCCCTGAACGGCTTGGGCGAACGCTGCGGTAACACGAACTTCTACGAAGTCGCGGTCGCTCTGCACAATTCCGGCGTTGAGACCGGCCTGCATCTGGAACGCATCTACGAGACGGCAATTCTCATCTCGCAGTGGTCCGGTATCGGCATCTACAGCCGTGCCCCGCTGATTGGCGCTGAGGCCATCGTGCACCGTAGCGGCATCCACCAGGATGGCGCCTCCAAGACGAAGGACATGAAGAAGGGCGCCTACCGCCCCATCGACTACTCCATCATCGGCCGTCACCAGAATGACGCCCTGAGCTTCACGAGCCAGAGCGGGCGTACCGCCGTGTACGAGATTATCACGAAGTTCGGCTACAAGATGACGCTCGCCGAAGCTGCCGAACTGCAGCCGGTGTTGAAGGCCTGCAGCGAAAAGGAAGGCGAACTCAGCGCCGAACGCGTGCTGGACGTGTTCCGCGAGCAGCGCGTGAACGTGAACGGCCGCCTGGTGTTCAACAACATCGAGGTCATTCCCGACGAGAACCGCTTCATTTTCCACTTCAAGAAGGACGGCGAACCGCTGGTGAGGTCCATTACGGCGGAAGGCCCGATTGAGGCCGCCCTCATGCTCATGCGCGAAATCGGCATGCCGGTGGAACTCGTCAAGTACCGCCAGCTCGTGGTGCCCGAGAAGGACAAACTGTGGGCGGGCCGCGGGCTTAGCCGCGTGCAGCTGAAGGCGAACGGAGCCGAGGTGGAAGGCCGCGGCGTCTCTAGCGATACGCTCAAGGCCAACATGCGCGCCATCTTCGGCGGCGTGAACCTGCTTTACAAGAAGGCCTAATTGTCATCCCCGCTATACGAAACTTGGCAACTTGTTGCCCTAGTTGAGTTATCCACTTTGTGGACGAAAGGCGGGGATCTTTTAAGAAAAGGAAATCTACGTGCTCGAACAACTGAAACGCCCATTTAAAAAGCACTACGAAAACTATCGCTCCAAGGTGGATGGTTTTGTGGGGCCGGTCAAGGAATCGGCGTCGAAGTTGCTCGCGATGATCCCGAAGGGGGAGGCTTTCGCGGGTTCCGAAGATTTGGGCGAAGAGCATGGCGAAGCTGCTGCGGGCAAGAAGCCCGGGCTGCTTGCTAAGCTCAAGGATTTCAAGAAGTCTATCAAGGGCCTTTCCGACTTCCAGAAACTGATTCTTTTGACGATTGCGGTCGTGCTCCCTGCGGGTATTCTCATCGCGGTGGCGCTCGCAAGCATGCTGAAACGCAAGAAGTAGTTTTTTTGTTGTAAAGAGGAGGAGAAATGGTGAAATCAATTTTAAGGTTGTCTCCGTGGAAGTTGCTGGCCTTGGTCGGTGCTTTTGCCTGCACAATGCTTGTCTCTTGCGGAGACGATGAAAGCGATGTCTTCCTGGCGCGCCCTAAAGCGGATTCGTCTGATGTTTCGTCTTCTTCCACCCAATCATCCTCGTCTTCGGACAGGTATTCTTCGAGTGTGAGGTCTTCTTCGTCGGTCACACCGCAGTCGAGCTTAAGCGAGACAAGGGTGTCTAGTAGCAGTTCCGAAATTTCTTCTAGTTCGTATAGCAGTAGTATAAGCGTGGCTTATGTGGAACCTTGTAGAGGCGAGGGCTTTGACGATTGCGAATATGGAACTTTGATTGATGACCGTGATGGACAATCCTACAAGACCGTGAAAATTGGTGATGTGTGGTGGATGGCCGAGAATCTGAATTTTGCCTATTTGTGGCCGACCGCTAATTTGGATTCCTCCAGTTTCTGTTATGAAAATGATTTTTCGAATTGTGAGGAATATGGTCGCTTGTATATGTGGAGTGCCGCGATGGACAGTGCTGCTGTTTATAGCGATGACGGCATAGGATGCGGGTATATTCACGATTGCAATCCCGCTGAGAGGGTGCAGGGTGTTTGCCCTCAGGGTTGGCATGTGCCTACACGGACGGAATTTAATGTTCTTTATGAATCCGTAGGCGGTAAGGATGCTAAGCGAAAATTGATGACTGTCGATGAATGGAGCAGTTGCGGTACTGGATGTACTGATGCTTACGGATTCTCTGTTCGACCTGCAGGTCTCTTTAATGACAGCCTCACATACTACAAATACTTGGGCGATAATGCGCTGTTTTGGAGTTCTACTCCGGTACAAAATGGAAATTCAACCTCTACTGCCTTTTATTTGTACCTTAATTTCTACGCGGGATTTAGTTACTACGACGATGACGGCGCTAATCGCGCGTACTCCGTCCGCTGCATAAAGGATGAGGATTGATGCTTTCTTCCCGCTTGCCTAAAGACCTTTCTCCGTCGCCGTTCTTTGCCGAACTGGAACGTGCGAAGGCCGCCGCGAAACCGTTTATCGACATGACGGTAAGCAGTCCTGTTCGTGCTGGCTTGCCGGTTGACTTGAATGCGGCAGTGGAGGAGACACGCAAGGATTTCGGTTGCTGGAACCCGGATGCGGCGGGCTGGAAGTCTGCGCGCGAGGCGGTGGTGGAATACTACCGCGAACGCGGTGGCAATTTTGATGCGGGCCAGATTATCCTTACCGCAAGTACGAGTGAGGCCTATTCCGTATTGTTCAAGGCGTTCTGCGACCCGGGCGATATAATTCTGACGCCGATGCCGGGCTACCCGCTGCTCGATACCCTCGCGCAGTTGGAACATTTGGAATGCGCTCCGTACTTTCTAAAGCTGAAGCGTGAAAAGCCTTCCGTCATGGCGGCCTCCGAGCCGCCATCTGGCAGACTTAATGGAACGCATGATTTCCGCTTCGTTCTGGATTCCGATAGCCTGCTGGCGGCTCCCGAAAAGGCGAAAATCCTGTTGCTCGTCTCGCCGCATAACCCGACAGGCCATTGCATCTCTCGCGAGGAATGGAACGAGGCTGTCCGTTTCTGTGAAGAGAACAATTTGATTCTCGTGGTGGACGAAGTTTTTAGCGACTATGCTTTCTCTGACAAAGTAAAGCGCAGTTGGGAGTATGGATCCTATCGCATCGACGAAGCCTCTCTTCAGGAATACTCTGCGAATTCTGATGGTCCCAAGTGCCCCATTTTCTGGCTGAACGGCCTCAGCAAGGCTGTGGGTTCTCCGCAACTCAAATTGGGCTGGATGGCATTCTATGCCCCGCGAGAACAGTTCGAACCTATCCGTGCGGCCCTCGAGTTTGTGGAAGATGCGTACCTGAGTGTATCCGCTCCGGCACAGGCGCTCGGCATGTCGCTCCTCAAACAGTCTGCCGCCTACGAGGCCCGCGTCAAGGAACGCCTGCAGCAAAACTGGCAGACCCTGCGTGAATCCTTCCCGGCAAAGTACTGCCCTGAGGTTCTCGGCGGCTGGTATGCGGTTATCCGCCTGGGGGAGGATGACGAGGAACTCACGCTCCGCCTGCTTCGTGAAAAGCATGTGCTGGTGCAGCCCGGGTTCTTCTTCGACTTCGATGAAGACGGCTGGGTCGTGATTTCGCTCCTGCAGGAACCGTCGCTGTTTAAGGAAGCGGTGGAGAGAATTTTGTATATTACACGCGAAAATTGAACAGGTTTTATCGTGGCTGACAAGAAAAAGATTTTGCTCATCAACTGGCGCGACATCAAGAACCCGGAAGCGGGCGGCGCCGAACTGTACTTTCACGAGATTTTCAAGCGCATCAACGCCCACAACTACGAGGTGACCGTCCTCTCGCATAGCGTGAAGGGCCTGCCTGCCGAAGAGGTGGTCGACGGCATGCGCACCATCCGCACGGGCAACAAGTTCCTGTTCAACTACACGGCGCACCGTTACGCCCATAAGCACCAGAAGGAATACGACCTCATCGTGGAAGACCTGAACAAGATTCCGTTCTTCACGCCTTGCAACACGAAGGTCAAGCGCCTCCACATGGTGATGCACTTTTTCCGCAAGTCTATTTTCCGCGAAACGTTCTTCCCGATGGCGCTGTACGTGTACCTGATGGAACGTGCGGTGGCGCTCTTCTACAAGGGCGAGAACTTCCTCGCGATTTCGCAGAGCACCGCCGACGAGATTGTCGATATGGGCATCAAGGCCAAGTGGATTGAGGTGGTGGAGCCGGGTATCGATACTGAGTACTTCCTCCCGACCGAAAAGAAGGCTGACCCTCCGGTAATTTCTTACGTGGGCCGCCTCATGAAGTACAAGAATGCGCAGTTTGTTATCAACGCCATGCCGCGCCTCCGCGAACTGGTGCCGGGTATAAAGCTTGAGGTTGCCGGTGGTGGCGACTACCGCGGCGAGCTTGAAAAGCTGGTGGACAAGCTTGGCGTGCGTGACTCCGTAAAGTTCCTCGGGCGCGTTTCCGAAGACGAAAAACGTGACCTCCTGAGCAGGTCTTCGCTGTTCATCAACCCCTCCTTCAAGGAAGGCTGGGGTATCAATAACATCGAGGCGAACCTCTGCGGCACCATTTCGATGAGCAACAACGTCGCTGGCCTCAAGGATTCCGTGGTGGATGGCGTGACTGGCCTCCTGTATGAGAACGACGACCCCGAGGGCTTCTGCCAGAAGGCTGCGGCCGTGTTGCACGACAGGAACCGCCTCTCCGAGCTCGAACACAACGCCCGCGAGCGCGCCTTGACCATGAGCTGGGACGCTATGGCCGAAAAAATGGAAAAAGTTATTGAAAAAGCGCTGAATTAGCGATTTTTGACAGAAAATTTTGTTAAATTTCCGCGCGTGATTGCCCCTTGCGGTTTATCGCTGCGGCGAAAACTGCCTTGCTCCAATTTCCTGAGCCGGACTAGGTCTGCTGGATAGGAGCCCTCCTGGCCGTCAAGCTTCCATAGAAGCGCTATTAAGATGGCCCTAAACAACACACACATGCAATCACCCCTTCGGCGGGTCTTTTCCAGCCTTCCGATGTGGCCAACCCTTACTTATGAGGTGCCCAGATGGAAAACTACATCGCAATTGCTCTGTCGCTCGTCGCAGTGATTTTGAGCATCGTTATCCTGACTAAGGTTAACAAGATTCTCGACAATCTCCATACTCCGATTGTTAAAAAGCTCACCCCGGACATGAACTTGAAGCCGAATTCCCGCCGCCCCGTCGGTGCCCAGGAAATGGCTCAGCGCGGTGACCGTAATAACAAGGACCATGGCAAGGATCGTCAGAATAATAAGGACGCTCGCGGTGACAAGCAGGCCCAGCCTGCCCAGAATCGTGACCGCAACGAACAGCGCTCTGACCGTGGCCAGCGCCGTGACCGCCGTGAAGGCCGTCCCGACCGTCCGCGCCGCGAATTCAATAAGCCGGCCGAAGCTACTGCTCCTGCCGCCGCTCCCGCTGCCGAACAGGCCCCCGCAGTCGAAGCCGCTGCTCCTGCAGCTGCCGAAGCCCGCCGCCCGCTCGCTCCGCGTATCCCGGTTGAAACCCCGGCTGCCCCCGCAGTCGAGGCCGCTCCCGCTGTTGCCGCTCCTGCCGCTGCTGAAGTTGCCCCGGTCGAAACGACTTTCGACCCGAGCAAGGTCCGCTATGGCCGCCGCAACGTGATCAAGAAGGCTCCCGAACTCGCTGACGAAGCCTAATTCCGCGGAAAATTGCGAAATTAAAAATCCCTCGGCTCTGCCGAGGGGTTTTTAATTTATATGTGCCTAGGACTCGCGTGTCATGTTCACGCTTTTTGAACCTGCGGTCTAGAACTTCTCGTCGTAACGGTCGTCGAATCCTTCGTCGTACTCGTTGTCGTAATCGTCCTGGTCGGGGAACCCGGTTTCAAGTTCCGTATAGCTCGGCTCCTCGATGGCGACCACCTCGACCTCGAACGTGAGGTCCTTGCCGGCGAAGGGGTGGTTCCCGTCTACGAGTACGGAATCGCGGTAAATCTCCTTTACCGTATAGATGCCGTCGCTCTCGTCCTTGTCGAGGTTCAGGTCTTCGATGAATTCGTCGGGTGTTTCGGGTAATTGGAATTCGCGGATGTCATCGTCCTGGAACATCTCGAGTTCCATTCCAATCCAGAGTTCGCCGACCTCCTGCAGTTCCGACTTGGGAACCTTCATGATGAGGTCGTCGCGGTATACGCCGTACCCGAGGTTGGCAGGAATATCGACGGAAAATTTTTCGCCAAGTTTCCTCCCGGCTAAGGCCGCTTCGAGCCCCGGAATGATGTTGTTGTAGCCGTGGATGTACACGAACGGATGCGTCGGCTGGATTTCTTCCAGGATGCGTCCGCTCCTTTCCATGAGCACATAGGCTATGCTGACCTTGGTCTTGTCTTCGATGACGTCCATACGCCGCGCAAATATATTAAATTTTCCGCATGCTTTACGGAATCTGTTCTGATATTCATTCCAACGCGACTGCTTTCGAGGCTGTACTTCAGTCCATGGACGATAACCATGTTGACCGGAGGGTTTGCTTAGGGGATTTGGTTGGTTACGGTGTAGATGCGGACGAATGTGTAAAATTGGCCCGCGACAATATGGACTTGTGTTTGATTGGCAACCACGACAGCGTGGCGATTAAGTATGAATCGAGTGTTGGGTTTAACCCGTATGCCAAGCAGGCGATTGAATGGACTCAGAACCACTTGAGCGAGGAATCGGTCGAGTACATCAAGGCGCTCCCGTACATCAAGGAAGAAAACGACATTACTTTTGTGCATGCATCGCCGCTTTCTCCGGCGGACTGGGTGTACGTGACCGACCTCGAGGAGGCCCTTGATGCCTTCGACCATTTCCGCGGCACGTACTGCTTTATCGGGCATACGCACAGCCCGGTTATCGTGGCAAGCCGCCCGATGGCAATTCCCAAGATTCTCGATGAGTACGAATATACCATCGCCAATACGGAACGCCTGCTGGTGAACGTGGGCAGCGTGGGCCAGCCGCGTGACCGCGACTGCCGAGCCAGCTGGTGCCTGCTCGATACCGAGACGAAGTGTGTCCGCATTATCCGCGTGGAATACGACGTTTTCCGCACGCAGGAACGCATGCGAAAGGCCGGTATGCCCGAATTCCTTATTGAACGCCTGAGCGTGGGCAGATAACAGTGTGTAATGTGTGGTGACTAATGTGTAATGAATTGTCGGATTTCACATATTACATCTCACATTCCACATCTCACACTACACACTTTTTCTTATGAAGTGGGTTCTTGCAGTTTTTGGTAAGGCCGGCTCGCCGTTCATTGCGGACGAGGTGGACAAGTACGTGAAACGCCTGCGTGGGGGAGTGTATCCGCTGGAAGTGGTGGAACTGAAGGAATCAAAACTGGATGACCGCTTGCAGTCGCTTGCCCAGGAGGCAACCCTGTTTGAGAAAAAATTCCCCAAGTCGGAATACCGCCGTGTTATTTTGTCTGAAGAAGGCAAGCTTATGGATACGGTAAAGCTTTCCGATACGCTTCGCGACCGCTTCCCGGGGAATATCGTGTTCTTGATCGGGTCGGCGTATGGCATCGACGAGAACCTGAAAAAGACGGCGGATTTGCTGCTCTCGCTTTCTCCACTTACGTTTACGCATGATCATGCCCGCGTGCTTTTTGCCGAACAGCTCTACCGCGTGCAGATGGTGATGCAGAACCATCCATATCATCATAGGTAATCATTCGCCTATAGTCGTCATGGCGGTTCCGGGTCAAGCCCGGAATGACGTCCGATTCGCCATCTCCCATCATTTTTCTATATTTGTGCGCGTAAAAAACGGGATTCTTTATGAACGCAGAAATCGAGAAACGCCGCACCTTCGCCATCGTCAGCCACCCGGACGCGGGTAAGACCACCATTACCGAGAAGTTCCTGTGGTACGGGAACGTGATTCGCGAGGCGGGCCATGTGCGCGCCAAGGCGAACCGCAGCTACACTGTGAGTGACTGGATGAAGATCGAACAGCAGCGTGGTATCTCGGTCTCGAGCTCCGTGCTGAACTTCCCGTTCGAAGGTTGCATGTTCAACCTCGTCGATACCCCGGGGCACCAGGACTTCTGTGAAGATACCTACCGCGCCCTGACTGCCGTGGATGCTGCCCTCGTGCTTATCGACAGCGTGAACGGCGTGGAAAAGCAGACCATCAAGCTCATGGATGTGTGCCGCATGCGCCACACTCCGATTATCACGTTCATCAACAAGATGGACCTCGATGGCCGCCACGTGTTTGACCTGCTCGACCAGATTGAAAATATTCTGCACATCAAGACGGCTCCGTTCACCCTCCCGATTGGCGTGGGCAAGCTCTTCAAGGGCGTGTACTCCATCGCCGAGAATACGTTCCACACCTTCAACAAGGAAGAAGGCCACCAGGAAATCATCCAGATGGAAGGCCCGGACGATCCGCGCCTCGTGGAAATGTGCGGCGAGAACTGGGTGAACCAGTTCAAGGAAGAATACGAGATGGTTACCGGCGGTATGGACCCGTTCGACCACGAGAAGTTCCTGAAGGGCGAGATGTGCCCCGTGTTCTTCGGTTCTGCCGTGAACAACTTCGGTGTGCGCCAGCTTTTGAACGCTTTTGCAAAGCTTGCGCCGCCTCCGATGGTGCGCGAGACCGACAAGCGTCCGGTGAGCCCTGACGAGGATGCCTTCAGCGCGTTCGTGTTCAAGATCCAGGCCAACATGGACCCCAAGCACCGCGACCGTACCGCCTTCCTGCGCATCTGCTCGGGCAGCTTTACCCGCGGCGAGAAGGTCTATCACGTGCGTACCGGCCGCGACATCCGTCTCGCTGCCCCGACCGCCTTCCTCGCGAAGGACAAGGAAGTCATCGACCACGCCTGGGCCGGCGACATCGTGGGTATCAACGACCCGGGACTCTTCCGCATCGGCGATACGCTGACCGACGGCGAAAAGATTAACTTCACCGGCATTCCGGACTTCGCTCCGGAACACTTTGCCCGCGTTACTTTGTTGAACCCGCTCAAGAGCAAGCAGATGGCGAAGGGCCTTGCCGAACTTTCCGAAGAAGGCGCGACCCAGCTTTACGAACCGCTCAAGTCGGCCATCCCCGTGATTGGTGTGGTGGGCGAGTTGCAGTTCGACGTGCTCAAGTTCCGCCTGCAGAGCGAATACGGTGCCGACGTGTCGCTGGACCGCGTACCAGCTCACGGAATCCGCTGGGTGTCCGGCCCCGAGAAGGACGTCGCAAAGTTTGCTGACGAATATGCGATGGACTGCATGATGGACAAGGAGCGTAACCTTGTCTGCTTGTTCCCGAACGAGTATCGCCTGAACCTCGCGATGAAGAATTACGAGAACCTGAAGTTCGCGGAGACCTCGCAGGGCTAAAAAACGTACTTTTTCGATGATATTGCTCCCGGCTTAAACCGGGAGCATCTTTTTTTGTAAAAAAATATAGTTTTACAAAAAAGGGGTCTTTTATGTTATTGAAGAAGGTTTCTTTCAGGCGTTTCCTTTGCCATGCCACTGCAACAATGGCTTTCCTTCTTGCGGCCTGCGGTGGTGATAACGGGTCGAGCAGTCCTACTGAAGGTAATGGGCCGCAACCGGTGTCTGTCGAGACGGGAACATCTAGTGGCTTGTATAGTCCGCCCGCTGATGAAAAAGGTTCAAGTTCGATATCGTCATCCAGTAACAAGGTACTGCTAATATCGTCGTCTTCGATGGATTCTGTTCCGTCCTCATCGTCATTCGAACTGCCTAGCGTGAAGGTGGACTCAATACTTGATTCCCGTAATGGGATGAACTATAGGACTGTTAAGATCGGCTCGCAGACTTGGATGGCCGAAAACCTGAACTACGCAACAGAGACCAGCTTATGTTATGACCATGATGTAGCCAACTGTGCTGAGTTTGGACGCCTGTATGAATGGCCTGAGGTGGATACGGTATGCCCGACAGGGTGGAAATTGCCGTCGAAAGAGGATTTCGATATCCTGCTAGAGGCCGTTGGTGGCGCGGAAATAGCGGGTAAGATGCTGCGGTCTTCCTCGGGCTGGTATAGGGGAGACGGTCTAGATGCAGTTTCGTTTACGGTGCTTCCAGCAGGAGATTGCGACGATTATAACGGATTTATGGATATATATGAAGGAACGTCTTTCTGGACAAGTTCCGACGATGAATTCGGGCATGTTCTCGTCTTGGGCTTTTCGGATTATTCGTATTATTCTGATGTCGCTGTCTGGCAAAACGGTACAAGAAGTGGAACTTGGTTCCCGATCCGCTGTTTGAAGAAATAAGTTTTTTGCGCAATTCGCCTCTTTTTATCGGTGATCGGGTTGTAAATTTTCGTTTACTAATGGGCAACGCCGTTTAGATGGCGTTGCTTCTTGTTTAGACGGCGCCGCTTCTTGTAACTGGTGGATAATAAGCGCTGCGTCGTAACCATATTTTATATATTTCCTTCAAAATGGGGGCGGACTTCGCCTGCCGGATTATTTGTTTAAACTAAAAGGAACAACATGAAACGTATTACAATCGTCGCTATGGCAATTCTTGCCGCTAGTCTCGTAGCTTGCAACCAGGCTTCTGCCGGTGGTTCTTTCAACCAGCAGGCCCGCCTTGATTCTCTTGAGAAGAACTTCAACCAGCTCAAGGAAGATTTCGACGTCATTGTCTATGCTCTCGACAAGCGTGGCATTTCGCTCGATCAGGCCCGCGCCGAGATGGAAGCGGACAACAAGGTCTGGGACATCCCGGATGACAACAGCCCGATTTTCGGCAATACCAAGGACCCGAAGCTCACGATTGTTGAATTCACCGAATTCCAGTGCCCGTACTGCTCCCGCATCGCTCCTGTGATGAAGGAACTCAACCAGAAGTACCCGGACAAGATCAAGTTCGTGTACAAGCACTTCCCGCTCAGTTTCCACTCCAACGCCAAGGCCGCTGCCGCTGCTTCTATCGCTGCGCAGAACCAGGGCAAGTTCTGGGAATTCCGCTACGCTCTCGCTCCGCATAGCCGCGAACTCTCTGACTCCACCTACATTGCCATTGCTACCGAAATTGGCCTCGACATCGAAAAGTTCAAGAAGGAAATGGTGCTCGATTCCGCCATGGAAGCCCGCATCGACAAGGACTTCCAGCTCGGCGTGAAGGTCGGCGTGCAGGGCACTCCGAACTTCTACATCAACGGCAAGCGCCAGGACCGCTTCTCTCCGGACCTGGTTGAGAAGATGCTCAAGGAAGCCAAGTAGTGTTTTCAGGCGTGCACGCATTTTTCGCGGGCGCTCCTTCGAATTATTTGATAAAAGTTTAAATTCAAGAGAAACAAACAACAAACAAGGAAACGACATATGATCAAGCAAACATTGAAAGTCGCGTCTCTCATCCTCCTGGGTGCAAGCGTGGCTGCAATGGCTCAGCCGAAGAAGCCGAAGACAGTCGTCTACAAGTTCTTCGACGAGCAGTATCGTCCGGGTGGTTTCGACTACTCCTACGGTGGCACCAGCAAGGGCGTGACCATCACGAAGGATGGCGGTTACAAGTCCAAGGCCGCCTTGAACATCAAGCTGGACCCGAAGGAATACTCCGGTGCATCTATCTGCTTGTACAACGAATTCTTCGACCTGAACAAGTACATGCTTGATTCCAAGGTCGAATTCATGATCAAGGGCAAGCATGGCGGCGAAGCCGTTAAGGTCGGTCTCCTTGATGAAGAAGTTAGCGACGGCAAGAAGACTCAGGTCGTGCTCCCGATGAACAAGTACATCGAGGGCGGTGCTGTTACGACGGACTGGAAGAAGGTTTCCATTCCTCTCGTGGACTTCCCGGACCGTGGTCTCTACTGGGACAACACCCGCAAGTCCGAATTCCCGGCCCGTATCGACTGGGACAAGATTGCAGAAATCCGCTTCTCCATCGACAAGAGCGGCGCATCTGATTTCGAAATCTGGGTGGACAACATCGAAATCGTGAAGGGCAACAAGAAGGCTGCCCCGAAGAAGCAGATTGTTTACTGGGATGAAAACAACGACGTCATCGACGGCCCGAAGAACCCCGAAAAGCTCGACGGCAAGGTCAAGCCGGTGGCTAACGGTACGTTCTACTCCGACGGCCTCAAGGGCTTCAGCTACAGCTACGGTGGCCTTTCTGCCCAGCGCGAAGCTCAGTCCAAGACCCCGGGCAACAAGAACGTGCTCGCCCTCTACATCGATAACAACGACTGGTCCGGCGTGACCTACTCGCTCGGTGAAGGCAAGTACATCGACCTTTCCAAGGTCCGCAACAAGGGCGGTCTCTACTTCTGGATTAAGGGTAAACTCGGCGGCGAAAAGGTGTACGTCGGTATCCTCGACAACCAGGGCAACGACATCAAGAGCCAGACCAAGGTCAGCCTGAACGACTGGATTGCTGGCGCCAAGGTCGGCACGGATTGGAAGCTCGTGAAGATTCCTCTCAAGAAGTTCGTCGACAAGGGTAAGGCTTGGGATGCTAACAAGCAGGCCGAAGTCGCCAAGGACGTGCAGTGGAACAAGATTCAGGAAATCCGCTTCTCTGTTGGCAAGGGTGAAAACCAGGGCGAACCGGGCAAGCCGGCTCCTGTGACCATCTTCGTCGACCAGATTACCTTCACCGAAACCATCGACTGGGTTGACCCGGATATCAAGTGGGACAACTGGAAGTCTAAGGAAGCTGACCTGATTATCTCTGACTTTGAAGGCAAGTTTGCTAAGGACAAGTGGGAACCGTCTTTCGGCCCGAAGTCCAAGGCCGAAATCGAGATGCCGTACAAGAGTTCCAAGCTCGATGGCAACTCCCTCTTCATCAAGCACTTCGAAATGTCTGACTGGGTGGACTTCGTTCTTGACTTTACCAAGAACACTGCCGCTCACGATGCCAAGCTCCGCGACTGGACCAAGCACTGGGGCATTATGTTCGACGTCTACTCTGAACGTGCATGGCAGTCCATCACGGTCCAGGTCGGTGACGCCGGCAACGAGCTCTTCGTGTCCAACACTGGTGTGCCGCGCGGCCGTACCACTGTGATCGTGCCGTTCCGCACCTTCAGCAAGTTCCCGTACTACCAGCCGCCTAACGCCAAGGAAAACGGCGTGTTCGACCTCAAAAACGTCGTTTCTATCGACTTCAAACCGGGTGGAGAAGGCTCTAACGGTAGCTTCGAAATTGACAACATCAAGCTCACCAACCAGCGCGAAGTCAAGGCTGCCGCTCGTCCGGCTGTCGTGAAGGTCGACGTGAAGGGTACCGGCGACGTGATCAACCCGAACATCTCGGGCGGCCTCTTCGGTATCAACGCTGCCCTCTGGGATGGCGACATGCTTGACAATCCGAAGTTCAAGGTCCAGACCCGCGACTTCGTGAAGCGCATCAACCACGGCATCATCCGTTACCCGGGTGGTCTCCGTGCCGATGACGACCACTGGAAGGAAATCCTTGACAACCACGACTGGATGGTCGATACCGACGAATTCCTCGAATGGCTCAAGAAGACCGGTTCTAACGCTATGTTCACTGTGAACTTCGGTTCCGGCACCGAACAGGAAGCCGCTGCCTGGGTGAAGCACACCAACATCGACAAGAAGGCCGGCATCAAGTACTGGGAAATCGGTAACGAAGTCTACGGTAACTGGCACCCGTACTACGAGAAGTACGGTAAGGACGGCGGTACCATCTATGGTAAGCGCGCCCGCAAGTTCATCGAG
>Ga0247609_10001631_pt1 | contig 26034 bp, 24 predicted proteins | sample 172DNAGHGlowgp2_FD_193487 | JGI IMG/M metagenome (GOLD analysis project Ga0247609, IMG submission 193487) | Sheep rumen microbial communities from Palmerston North, Manawatu-Wanganui, New Zealand - 1728 DNA GHGlow gp2 | ecosystem: Host-associated > Mammals > Digestive system > Stomach > Rumen ...
TAAGATATTCACTGTTAATCTTAGTGATGTAGCATCTGCACAAGGTCTTGCTGATGAAATTGCTTATCGTAAGGCTGTTGATGGTGTAAATGGTGATGCATATACTGCTGATACTAATGCTCACTACATTAGTGGCGCTTCTAGTTTATATGGTGCTGACCAAGCTTTGGATACCGCATTAAACACTGTAGATAGTTCAATGCTTACTGGAGTTGCAGCTGGTAATGGTATTACCGTAACAACTAAGGCTAATAAGTCTCAGACAATTTCTGCTAAAGTTAATGGTGATAATGGTATCTTAAATGATGAAACAGGTTTGCATCTTGGCACAATTGATTGTGGCACATATTAAAAAATAGTCAAAACTTTAAATAATTTTTCAAAAAGGGGTTAGAAACATAGATTTTCTAGCCTCTTTTTTTTATTTTTAAATAATATTTATTATTAACAAATATCTTATTGTGAGATATATTGTGTAATATAATGCTGACATTCTTGTCAATTGTTGGGTTCTATAACCCTGAAAAACAATTATATTGGAATTAATAATAACAAATAAGATAAAAAATAATTTATACATTTATGGCAAAAAACGTTGAACACGTTTCCCACATTAAAAGTAAGCTAAAGACTAATGGTTTGCCACAATTGCCATCTCCAGATAAATTGGTGGATGGTGAGATTGCCATTAACTATGCTGAAGGTGTGGAAACAATATCAATTAGAAATGAGAATAGTGCAATAACAACATTCTCATCAGACAATTATTATACTGAGAAAAAACTTGGTAGTGGATTCACAAACAACAATGTGACTGTTACTGAAGCAATTGATGACCTTGAATATATGGTTGTTAATAAGGAAGAAGCAATAGCAGCAGCATTGAATGACCTTAATGGTAGAAAATTAGATGCATCGGCATATACGCCAGTAGATACATCTTTGTATTATAAGAAAACTGAGACTAGCGGTGCTACTGAAATACAGACAGCATTAAACAGTAAAGTTGACACCACAGCATTTACAGGACATACTGCTGACACTAGTATTCATTTCAGTGGAAATGAAAAAAGAAATCTTGATGCATTAGCAACAAACATTGAATCAATCAGTGGCATCACTTCTAATGATATTGCTAATTGGAATGCTGCTGCTGGGGTTGATATGAGTAAGTATTATCAGAAAACGGAAACAAGTGGAAGCACTGAGTTATCTACTGCTTTTAGTAATAAGGCAGATAGTAGTGCATTAACTACGCATACTTCTGATACAATTATTCACATCACTTCTGCTGAAAGAACTGCATGGAATGCAAAGGCTGATATATCTGATATTCCTTCTGTAAATGGTTATGCTGACAGTGTACAGTACAACAGCACAACCAAGAAAGTTGAGTTCTATCATGGAACTACAGCAGGTACAAAGGTATTTGAATATGATGCTTCACCGTTCCTAATTGATGGTATGGTACAGAATGTTGAAATTAAAGATGTACAGAGTGGAGACCCAGCGGTTACTGTCACTTGTCTTGTTGTAAGCTTTAATACTGATGCTGGTAAGCAAGACATCAATATTCCAATATCACAAATATTCGATGCAAACAACTACTATACAACTGCTCAGACAAGTGGTGCAACAGAATTGCAAACAGCATTTAATGGTAAGACAGATACAGCAACAACAACAGCACTTAATAATGTTGTAACGGCACATACTGCAAATACGAACATCCATTTGACAACTACAGAAAAAGGTCAGTTGCATACACATACCAATAAGACATATCTTGATGGTATAACAGGAACTGTCGGTACTATGGCTTATGAGAATGCTAACTCATATTCTAGTGCAACACAAGTAAGTACAGCATTAGCCAATAAAGTGGATAAAACGGAATATGCAACATTCTCAGCAGCAACAAATACATCAATTGAGGATTTGAGCGGACAAAGCGAGACTGTGGCAGCTGCTTTGGTTGATTTGAATACAACAATTACAGCACATACTGCAAGCACTGTTCACATGAATGGTACAGAGAAAACCAACCTAGATTCACTTGCAACTAATATTGAGACAATCAGTGGCATTACGTCAACGGATAAACTCATACACGATACTATTAACCGTAGGACTAGAACAGACTTTACAAGCAAGGGTCTCGAATGGTTTAAGGCTGCACTTAAGAGTGCAATTGCAGACAAGTCACTTGAGAAATATGGCTTAAAGGTTGGTGACTATTACACTGTAACTCACGATGGTAAAACATATAACTACGTTATCGCTGGACTCAATACGATGAGAGGTACTATAACGCCTTATCGTTTGGATTATGACCACGTTGGTATCATAGTTGATACAAATGATACTCACGCTTGGAACACTAGTAATAGTACATCAACAAGTCAGAACACTCATTCAATAAACGGAACTTGGACAACTGGCGCTTCTGCTGCTGGTTATGCTAGCTGTGACTTGCAATATTATTTAGAATATACTGTTCTGCCAAATGTTGAATCAGACCTTGGTAGTGATAATATAAAGAGCCATCGTAAGTTATATTCAAATGCTGTTAATGCAAATGGCTATAATAAATTCGGTTCTCCAGGAGGTTGTTCTTCTTCTTGGTCTTGGTATAATAACCAAAAGATATGCGCTCTCTCAGAGGTTCAAGTATATGGTTCAATAGTATGGAGTTCAAGTGGATATGACACTGGTGAGGCTTGCCGTCAGCTTGACGTATTCAGAGTGTATAATATGAATGAGATATTCGAGGGTCATTATACTTGGCTACGTGACGTTGCTTCGTCTTCTGATGCTTGCCGTGTGAGCCGCGATGGTAGTGCTGACTATCGCTATGCTAGCGATGCCCGTTACGTTGCTGCGCTTATCCTTTTTGCGTAAGGAAAAAGGATTTTACTAAGAATTGCTACCCTCTCGTGGGGTAGCAATGATAAACAAGAGAGAATTAATAATTAGATAGTTATGAGTGTTGTAAAGAATAAGAGAAATAAAAGTAGTATTGAATTTGAGAGTCTTTATTTTAAATTGGCTGATAATATTGATAATCTTGTTGAGCACAAGTTTTATGCTAGCAAGGAGTTAATTGAAAGGAACTATATATTCCTTGACATTAGGTGCAAGAGTCTTGAAGATTTAACAGACAAGTTATTATTTTATATAAAGATAGCTAATTCTATATACCCTACTTGTGTGACTGAATATGAGGAGAGAAGAACTAATATAGGAAAAGCGATAGGCACTTGCTATGCAATGTTAACTCATTTGCAGAGAATAATGATGAGGCTTAAGGTAAATGATAATAAATACGTGGAATACATAGAGACTATTGCAAAGATGATAAACAGTCTTAAAGCTTGGAGAAAAAGCGGTAACAAGTTTAAAACAGCACTCGAAAATAAATAATAATTATATGATATAGGTTTGGTTCTGTAAGGTTGCTTCGTCTTCTAATGCTATCAATCTTGGAGGGGTACAATAGTAAAGGAACACAATGCTTGCCATGATTCATTAAAGAGTATGGATAGGCTATATTACAGCTTGTTTCCAATTCATAAGGAAGAAAAGAAAATTCGTAGAAGCGAATATTGTAATAAAATATTAATGGCTGCAAATTCAAACGATTTGAAACAATTATTAGATTAAAAAATAATACTAAAATGGAAGAGGATAAGTATTTTAATGAGAAGAATTTGCTCAATGCTGAAAAAGCAGAGCTAATGAGTGAATTAGATGCAAACACATCATCTATTGGTGACTGGAAAATTACAAAGATTTATGAGGCACGTCTTAGAGGGCTTGAAGACCCTTACGACCTTGAGGATTTGGCAAAGAAACGTGATGCGGCTAGATTACGTATTAACGAAATTGACATCGAACTTGCAAAATTAGACGGAATAGAGCCTACTGACAAGCAGTTGCTCGACATTGCTAAGAGAAAGAAACAATCTGAAATAACAGATTTTGATAATTCTGCAAATGTAAACTTGTTTATTATAGGTGGAGAACCTATGTGGCTTATTTTCGAGCAGCGTTCACGTTTAAAAGCGTCTATTGAGGCAAAAGAGGCTGCTGGCGAAGAAATCATGACAAAGAGTTTTGGCGGAAAGGAATATACATTTACACTGCCTCAGTGGAAGGCTATGGTAAATGCTGTTGAGAACTATGCAGGGCAATGTCAAACTGTGACTGAATCACATAGGCATTCGGTAGATTTGCTAGAAACAACTGAAGCCGTTAATTCATATGACTATACAGTTGGATACCCAGAAAAAATTAATTTTGACAAGTTATTTTAAAGTGTTATGAACATTTATAAATAAAAATAATTTTAATAACGCAAAAAAAAATAAAATATATTATGGGAAAATTTATATCAAATTTCGAAACAACAGCTGAATTGATTGCTTTTTCAGCAACAACTGATTTTGGTAGACCACACGTGTCTCTAACAAAAGATGACAGTAAGATTCATTACTTTGAAGACCCTTATAATGGTCACAAGTATGTTGAGATTGGCGGCTTGAAATGGGCAACAATGAACATAGGTGCTTCGCAGCCAAGTGATTATGGCTTATACTTTGCTTGGGGTGACACACAAGGCTACACTGCTGAACAAGTAGGTAGTGGTGAAGGACAGAAATACTTTGGTTGGGCAGACTATAAGTACGGTAATGGTACAAGCTCACCAGGTGCTACAGGAATGACCAAGTATAACTCTACCGATGGTTTAGCAACACTTGAGGCTGTTGATGATGCTGCTGTTGCTAATTGGGGTGGCAGTTGGCGTATGCCGACAACTGCTGAATTCCAAGCTCTTGGTGCTGCCGTAAACACTGCATGGACAAATGACTATCAAAGTACAGGAATTAAAGGAATTATATGTACTGCTAAAGATGGTAGTGATGCTCAACTATTCTTCCCTGCTGCTGGCGACTGTGACGATGGCAGTGTCAACTACGTAGGCAATTACGGTTACTGTTGGTCTAGTTCTCTTCGCACTATTTTTAGCCCGCGCGCCTACTACTTGAACTTTTACAGTGGCAGTGCTAGCTGGGGTCTCAACGGCAACCGCTACTGCGGCTACGCAGTTCGCCCCGTGGTTGGTTGACGAACCAAACTGATGTTTGTTTCAACACAGCTATCGCTGTATAGTAATTCATCATCCAACCAATACGAAACCAACCAAACTAAAAAAAAATGTGGAAATTTCATAGGATTCTATGAAAAGTTTGTATGGCGTTAAGATATTTATTATATAGAATAACTTAATAAAATATTTAAATGAATTATGGCAATAAAAAATCTTTATTCATTAGGACTTTTACGTAATGGTAAGGTCTACCAAAACAAGAAGTTAGCAGTTCAAGGTTTAACTCAATCAGCGACAAATGATGGTGTTGCAAAGTTGGCACGTTATTTGGTTCCTGTTATGGGTGGAGACCCGATAATTAGAACATTGGTCGGCTTCTACGCAAACGCTGATGAAATGGAAGACAACGGTGGTGGCCAATCATACTATACAATACTTGATATTGAAGGTAATGCAGCAGAGGTTGATGCATTAAAGGAAGCAGTTTCAGCGATTAATGAGACAATTGGTGATGGGTTTGACGATAAGACCTTAACTGAAGCGATTAATGACATTAATTCCAAGTTAGGTAGTGGTTTTTCTGAAAACCACACTGTAGCTGATGCATTGTCAGAACTTAATGATGAGTTAACTGAAAAGTTGAAAATTTCTCTTGATGTTGCAGGAGAGCCTACAAGCGGTTATCTTAAGACTTATGAGCTTAAACAAGGTGGTGAGCTGATAGGTAAGATTGACATTCCAAAGGATTTGGTTGTTGAAAGTGGTAGTCTTGTACATGGCTATTGGAGTGGAAACACATTTACAGAGGATGAGGAAGGCTCTGACACGGCTATTAAGCTTGTGATTGCAAACCAAGAAGAGCCTGTATATATCAACACAAAAGACCTTGTTGATTATTACACTGCTGGTAACGGCATTGACATTGACAATACCCATAACACTATTGCTATTAAGTATAACGCTCACAGTGAGGAATTCCTTGTTGTAGACGAGGATGGTATTAGGGTTGAGGGTATACAAGCTGCAATTGACAAAAAGGCTGATGAAGAGAGGCTTGATGGCAGTGATGGTATTTCAATTGCTTCAAACAAGGTTAAGGCTGTTGCAGCAGGATATTCTGCTCCAGCAATCAAGAATCCAATAACAGTTGATAAGGATGGTATCAAGTTTGCTAATGTATTGGATTGCGGTTTCTTTGATGATGAAACCAAGATTGTAAATACAGCAGAAGATATTAACGAAATCACAGACCCACAGAATACTGATGTATTCATCAATGGTAATGAGGCATTTGGCGCAGCTAATGGTAAAACATTTAAAAACATTGAGGCAGCAAACATTAATGCAGCAAATGAAGTTAAGTTGGCAGCTAATGAGTCAATAGTACTTGATGATATTGAAGTGACTGGTAATAAGGGCGAAAGCAATGCATTCGTTGGATTGAATGCACCAAGTGTTGAGATTTCAAATGCTACAGTTTCAGATGGTTCAGAAGCATATAATGTATTTGAGCAAGTTGAAAGTTCTAGCATTGATTCATTTAGCGCATCTAACGTGAAGGTTGATGACGTTGCCTTGAAGCACAACGTATTCAACGTATATAGATTGGAAAACGATGCTGTAATCAACATTTCAGACGTTAATCTTAACTTGAACGTTAACAACTCAAATGCATTGAGACTTGCAAACTATACCAATGCTACTGGTGTTACAGTTAACTTCGAGAACGTTGCTTGGACATATGAGAACACACCAAACATTGAGTCAGCAGATTGGGGATGGGCAGGATTGATTATCTATCAGCCAGCAAGTGGTGACGTTGCACTTGGCGGCGATTTGTCAAAGGTTCAGACTTGGACGTTCAACTTCAAGAACTGTAAGTACAATGGTGTTAAGGTGACTGAGAACAACTTCGGTGAGAAGAATCAAGTATTCTACCTTTACAACATAGGTAACACTAGAGCAATCACAGACCCAGTTGCAAATGGTTTAACATTGAATTTTAGTTAAAACAAAATTATTTATAATTTTAAATAACTTTTTTATTCCCAAGATAGTCGTGATGACTACGCTTGGGAATCTTTTATTTATATAGTTCTTCATAGTGAAGTTTTTTACTTGGGGATATAATATTTTGTGTACCTTCGAATATTGTAATTTGTTTGTCACCACCAATTGAATACACAACTCCCATTATTGTCCTTACACTGCCTCTTGATTTATAACGAGCTAATATGATGCTTCCATCGCTTGTACTGTCGATGTTAGCTTTTAATCCATCTATGGCTTCTTTCCTAGATTTACATAAGTTTTTATTCCTTAAAAAGCAAAAATTTGTCTTATTATTTATTTTAATACTCATAATAACTAAATTTTAATTAATGCAAAGATATATAAAAATTGTTAAAAAACAAAATATTTATAGATAATAATATATTAGCAATGGATAAAGAATCAGTTAATTGGGAACAAGTTAGGATTGATGCATCAATCAATGTAATGAATGCTATATTAAGTAGTTCTATAATGGTGTTTATATTTCAATTTATATTCAAGAAACAAATTGCAGATATTGCAGTTGAATATGCTGATAAATTGGTTGGAGAATTAAAAAAAATGAGTTATGTATATAGCAAGTGAAAAATATGGGAAACCAAATTTAGGTAAAAATGTACAGATAGTAGGTGGAGCTAATTTTGGCTCAGAGCCATATCTTATAACAATTGGTGATAACACTACTGTATCGTTTGATTGTGCATTTGTTACGCACGATGCTGCAACGAGGGTCATAAGGAATCTACCAAACGGAGATAAGGAAACGGTAATATATGCGCCAATTAATATAGGTAAGAACTGCTTTATAGGATGTAGAACAGTTGTGTTGGCAGGAGTTACCATTGGGGATAACTGTATTATTGGCGCTGGAAGTATAGTGAACAAAGATATTCCTTCAAATACGGTTGCAGCTGGCACTCCATGCAAGCCAATATGTACTCTAGATGAGTATAGGGAGAAGCATAAGGACGATTTTATGTATATTGTTTCAATGCCATTTGAAGAGAAAAAGAAAATATTGTTGGAAAAATTCGGGAAGAATAAGCAATAAGGGAGGGTTAATAACCTTCCTTTATTTTTTGTATTTTCCATTTTTATCCAATATTTATTATTAATAAAATACGTTAATGTTATGACAATTAAATTAAGAGAGTTGATGGTATTGGAGAGAATACTGTTGGAGTTCGATGTGAACCATAAGTTTGAGCTTGATTTCGGTGATGCCTACAAGCTTCACGCATATCTCACAAAGGTAGGAAAGATAACAAGCTATGCTTTCCTCATACAAGACGAATTTCATAGCAAATACAATGATACTGAGAAACTGAAGGAATACCACGAAAAGATAATGGATTCCACAGTTTATTTCAATTACGGTGACATCGTGAAGTTCATTGATGAGCTTAATGAGAAGCTTAAGGACGAGAAAATTAGCTCGTTGATAATAAATAATACGTTTTGGACATAATCTTTCGACTTGACTAAATATTTATATATAAGAAAATAACTAATAAAAATTTAAATATTATAAGAATTATGGCAGATAATGCAAGAGGAATACATGTTTCACCTGGAATTTATACAAGAGAAATAGACCTCACATATGCGGTTAAAAGTCTTGGTATAACAACTCTTGGTCTTGTAGGTGAGACTCAGAGGGGTCCAGCGTTCCAGGCAATGGACATTTCAAATTGGCGTGAGTTCCAAGAAATGTTTGGCGGAACAAGTACAGAAAAATTTAAGGGAAGTCAATATCCTAAATATGAGTTACCTTATATCGCAAAGTCTTACTTAAGCGAGTCAGAGCAGCTTAAGGTTGTTCGTGTTCTTGGTTTGAGTGGATTCAATGCGGGTCCAGCATGGCTTGTAACTGCTTCAAATGGTGATAATGACACTACAAAACAAGCAGTGGCTGTGATACGTTCAAGAGGTACATACCACCCATATGATACAGGTAGTACTAGTGGTTGTACTTGTGAAGCAACTAAATACGACACATTGAGATACTATGTTGGTGAGAAGTCTGTGACTAGAACAACTCAAGAAGAGGTTTGTGATAAGAAGGGCTTTAATATGAATGCGCTACAGATTAGAGAGTATATTCCTCTTTATAGCACTGGTAATGAGTGTGATGGCTACGGTATCAGTGGTGGTAGCGGTGCATGGACTGTTTCACAATCAAATAGAGGTAGATTTAAGTTTGTTGGTGTAACTGGTACACACACCGAAGAAGAGGTTGCTGCTATCATTTCAGCAGGAACATCTGGTAATACTCAAGAAAGAGCAGATGCTTTGAAAGAAGGATATTTCGAGTATCCTGTTTCATTAAACCCATTTGACAAGGAATACATACTTAATGTATTGGGTTCAAAGGCATATGATGGCGATGCTCCTATATTCGTTGAGTCTTTATATGATGTCGCTCTTGAGCAAGCAATCGCAAACTATGAGGTTTCAGTGATTGATAGCGGTTTGACAGAGTATCAAACATATTACACAGCAGATTTTGACCATCATGAACCAGTATATGGAATTGTTGAGAAACCACAGTCTTCATTAAATAGAAAGTATGTCGGACGTAGATACCTTGCTAGCAAGATGGCATTAGTATCAACGAAAGATAATCCAAATGGAATGGGAATAACGTGTGTTCCTTATGATTACACAAAGGGAACTCCATTATCATATATTGATGTTTGGAACAATGGCGGCGTTGAAAAAAATAGAGTAACAAAAATATCTAGTGGTGACGTAATTGCAGTTACTAGTCAAAAATATATAATTGGTGAAAGCGGTGAAACAAAAACTGCAACAGCAGAAACAAAATGGGGTGATAGTGAGATAAAATTGCCTAAACTTCCACCAAATTCCACACCAGTAGGAAATTATTATACGGAATATAAGGAAAATCTAGAAAAAGTTTCTGAAGAGAAAATGATTGTTGGTCAGATTTACACCGTTAGACAGTACACAACGCAAGATGGTAAGAGGCATTATTATTACACATATTACACAGAAGAAAGTGTATCTGCTGCCACTAGTGGGGAAACTAATATAGATACAGTAAACTATTATGGAAACCTATTAAGCGGTGGTACGGGTGGTAACACAGGCGCAACATCTACACTTGTCCTAAATAACGCTGATGGACTTTACTATAAAGTAGTTACTGATAGTGACGGTAAACAAGATGTTGATTATGTTCAACTTGACTTGAATGATTACAAATCTAGCTATAGATATGCTTCAACTCCTTGGATTGTATCTAACTTGAAGGGTGACTTTGACCATATTGAAATGACTAAGTTGTTCAGATTCCATACAATTTCTGATGGTAATAACTCTAACTATGAGGTTAAAGTATCTATTGAGAACATTAGACCTGATGAGGGAGTATTCGATGTTGTAGTACGTAGAGTTGATGACCTTGATGAGTCAATTATCCCACTTGAGAAGTTCGGAAGATGTTCAATGGTTCCAGGTGATGCTAATTACATCGCATATAAGATTGGCTCATTTGATGGTGTGTATGAGTCTAAGTCTAAGTTCATTACAGTTGAGGTAAATGAGACCACAGCAGCTAGAACTTCTGTTCCTGCAGGTTTCTTAGGCTATCCAATTCCAAAATATGATGGAACTCAAATTGGCTATTATCTTGATGAGCATTATGATAGTGGTAATACTAACCATTCATCAAAAGATAGTGGTAGAACAGTTGCATTCCCAACAATCAAGTATAATAGATTCTTCGATGAAGACATCAAGAACAGAAAGCAGTACTTTGGTCTTTCTTCATGGGTTGGAGTTGACGTTGATAACTTCACATTCAAGGGTACAAAGGCTTATATCAACGACCCAAGCTTCTTGTCACATGGTTTCCACCTAGACTCAAGACTTGATAAGGACAACGGTAGTAATGCAACAGTAACTGTTGATGGTGAACTAGGATATGAGTTCGATTGTGTATCAACTAACTCTAGAACACAAGTTCTTGACCAACCACCTATAATTGGTAAGGAGACCGAAATGTATGGTTCAATCTATGAGTATGTAAATCTTCGTAAGTTCACGGTATTCTTCTACGGAGGATTCGATGGATGGGATGATTACAGAGACCAGAGAACAAATACAGACACATTCAAGATGTCTCAATATAGAGGATATATCAACCAAGGAAGTGGCGAAGGTTATTCATTTAATAAGATTACAAATCCAGAGCTTTTACAGTTGAATCAGAACGGTATTACCTCTGACTGGTATGCTTACTTAAGCGGTATCCGTCAGTTCGCTAATCCAGAGGCAACAGACATCAACGTATTTGCAACTCCAGGTATCGACTACGTAAATCAGAAACTTCTTGTACAAGAGGCAATTGAAATGATTGAGGAAGAAAGAGCAGATTCAATCTACGTAATAACAACTCCAGATAAGCCAAGTGGTGCAGGAGATTATGTTGATGAAATGTATACACCAGAGGATGCAGTTTATAACTTGGAAGATACAGAGATTGATTCTAACTACTCTTGTACATATTATCCTTGGGTTAAGTACTTGGACGTTGACAACAACCAGTACATCTACTTGCCAGCAACTAAGGACGTTGTACGTAACTTCGCACAAACAGATAATCAAGCATACCCGTGGTTCGCGCCCGCTGGCGTCGAACGTGGACAGGTGGATTGTGTTAGGGCACACTTCATAACCAAGTTGGCTGATGAGGATGTACTTTATGATGGTAGAATTAATCCAGTTAAGACCTTTGCACAAGATGGTCCTCGTATATGGGGTCAGAAGAACTTGCAGATTAATGAATCACAACTTAATCGTATTGCAGTTCGTAGATTGTTGTTGAGAATGAGAAAACTTATCGCAATCTCTTGTATTGGTCTTATCTTCGAGCCAAACGATGCAACAACAAAGCAGTCATTCATTTCTACTGTAACTCCAATCTTGGATAGCATCAGAAGCAACAGAGGTATCTCTGATTACAGAATTGAGGTTAATGACACTATTGAGTCAAGAGAGAGAAGAGAGCTTCCAGTTAAGATTTACTTCAAGCCTTATAACGCATTAGAGTATATCAGCATCGACTTTATCCTCACGCCAGAGGGCGTCTCATTTGACGACATTTAATAATAAAAAAATTAATAAATCTTTTAAAAACTAGAGGAAATACTTGGTTTTCTCTAGTTTTTTTTATATATTTGCATTAGATACACCAGATGTATTGTTCTTTGAAGACATTTTACTCCAAAAAGAGTATTTTTTGAAGACAATTAAATATTTATATAAAAAGAGATTTATGAATACAGAAGAATTTGTAGAAAAGGCTAAAAAGGTTCATGGTGATAAGTATGATTATTCTAAAGTGGAATACGTTAATGCAAAAACAAAAATCACTATAATATGTAAAGAGCATGGAGAATTTTCGCAAACGCCAACTGGGCATTTAAGTGGACGAGGGTGTCCTATTTGTAGATATGTTAAATCATCTAACGCTACTAGGAAAACTACGAAGGAATTTATAGAAGAATCTAAAAAGGTTCATGGTAATAAGTATGATTATTCTAAAGTTGAATATAAAAATAATAGGACTGAGGTGTGTATAATATGTCCTGAGCATGGTGAATTTTGGCAACGTCCAGACAAGCACATATTAAGAAGACAAGGTTGTCCTCATTGTAGTGGTAATGCAAAAAGAGACATTAATTCTTTTATAGAAGATGCCAAAAAGGTTCATGGTGATAAATATGATTATTCCAAATCAGTGTATAATGGAATACATGACAAACTTTGTATAATATGTCCAGAGCATGGTGAATTTTGGCAAGCACCAAATGACCACCTTCATGGACAAGGTTGTCCAGGGTGTAAAGGGCGTAAAATCTGGGATACTAGGGGAAGACTATCTGTTGAAGATGTTAAGAAACAATTAATAGAAAAATACGGAGATAAATATGATTACAGTTTGTTTACCGAATATGAAAATAATAGAACTAAAATACCAGTAATATGTAAAAGTCATGGTGTATTTTATGTGTCTGTTAATAACCATTTAAGAGGAAGAGAATGCCCAACTTGTGCGCATTTTATATCTAGACCCGAAGTTGCATTATACGAATATATATGTAATTTTATATCAAAAGACGATATTATCAGAAGAGATAGAAGCGTTTTGGGTAATTTAGAATTAGATATATACATTCCAAAATTAAAAGTCGCAATTGAATACAACGGTCTTAGGTGGCATTCAGAAGAATTTAATAAGGATAAGAATTATCATTTAAACAAACTTATTAAATGTAATGAGAAAGGTATAAAATTAATCCAGATATTTGAAGACGAGTGGATTGAAAAACAAGAAATTGTTTTAAGAAAAATAAAACACATATTAGGATTTAATAATGGAGAAAAAATATACGCAAGAAAATGTGAAGTAAAAGAAATGGATAAACGCCTTGCATATGAATTTTTAAATAAAAACCACATTCAAGGTTCTGTGGATTCATCTGTTGCATTTGGGTGCTTTTATGAGAGCAAATTAGTTGGCGTGATGCTTTTTACTCAAGAAAGTAAAGACTATTGGAATTTGACAAGATTTGCAACTGATAATAGTATAAGATGTATAGGAGTGGCTGGAAAGCTATTTAAAGCCTTTCTGACAGTGTATAATCCAATATATGTAAAATCATTTGCTGATAGACGTTGGACGCTTTCAAAAGAGCATAATGTATATACAGAACTAGGATTTGAATTGGCAGAGGAATTGGCACCAGATTATAGATATGTAAACGGTCAGAAAAGGGAGCATAAATTCGGATACAGAAAAGCCAAATTAAATAAGAAATATGGCGTACCATTGGAATGGACTGAAAAACAAATGACAGAGTATCTTGGTTTTTATAGAATATATGATTGCGGATTGTTAAGGTATGAATGGAGAAAACAATAAAAAAGTGGAGAGATTAATTCCCTCCACTTTTTTTATGCCATTGCATATTCGTATTCCTTTTTAAATTTTTCAGCTATTTCAAATCCGAATTCAGTAAGGTCAATACCAACTTCATCAGCCTCTTTCAAATCAACGGTTCTGACAAGTATATCGTTTCTTTTCGATAGAATCTTGATAGCTTCAATGTTCTTGTTACGGATTGCGTTGGTTAACGCAGTACACTCAAAATCATTGATAATATTTGGGTTAACCTCTTTCTTGTTAGCCAACTCTTCAACAACCCAAATCAGTTTAGGATATTCACAAGCCATGTTGATAGCTGTGTCGTTGTTAAGGTCGGTTACGTTGAAATCGTATTTTTTGCTATTCAGAACTGTTTTAATCAGTCTGTCTAAGATTTCTATGTCGTTTTCTGTTATTGGTATTTCATCTGTTCCCCTAAGATATAGCAACGAATGAAGGAGTGTTTCACCGAATCCATCCTCTATACCGCAGTCAAACATGGGGTGATTGACAATTTCATCGTACAAGTCATACATGCGATTGTTGATGGCTGAGAAGATAGGAACACGGCTCTTATACTCGTAATTGACGTTGAATGAGTTACCACATTCTTTCAACAGTTTAATTGCCCCTTTTTCGTCACCACTATTAATGAGGTGATGAAATTTAATTTCATTTGTCATGTGTGAATCGTAAACTTTATTCATATTTAATGTAATTAAAATTAGTAATGCAAAGGTATGAAAAATAATTGTAATGGCCAAATATATTATTATATTTTAACATTATTTGATATTTATATACAAATGTTATAATATGGATAAAATATCAAATGTATTAAAAGAAGTCATTGATATGTTTATTAATGAAGAGTTGTCGATTAATTCTAATTTGGAGAAAGCAGTAGAAAAAGCAGCATCTGAAATAATGTCAAAATACAGAAATAATGATATTATTGATGAAAGAAAAATTTCTATCAAATCAAACAATGACGGAGTTATATATTCAATTAAATATGTAACGATAAAATGCGATATTGATGTCTTTGATAACAATTCAACACCTTGCATTGTTAATATATATGAATTGTTTGACGAGGAAACAATTGATAAGATATATAGTGAACTTGACTTGGGCAGTCATTCAAATTCGAATAATGGAAGCATTGAAATCAACATATATTCCGTCAATAAGGGAATAAATTTACAATGGTTGAGGCATTTACTGTATCATGAATGTGAACATTCTTTACAAACATATCTTAGCAATAAGTCAATCAAGCCAAATAACTCTTACGTCAAAGCAAAAAACATAATATTAAACAATGATATACACCATAAATCTGAAATGTTCATAAAGGTGGCATGGCTGTTATATTATTATAGCAAGCTAGAAATTGATGGTAACGTAAATGGCTTATATGGCGAAATGATGACAGACCATTCAATAGACTATGAACACACTAATTTCCATCGCTCTGATATTGAAATCAATGAATATTTTGAGGAAATAATTGGAATGATTGGAAATGATGAATTAGATGGCGTGCTTCAATATTTCGGATACACTTCAAACAGTTTCGTTAAATATATTATTAGGCAAAAGAAATACCTAAAGATAAAGGTTATGAGAGTTCTTACATTGGCTAGTAATAAAAAGAAATCAATCAGTGAAAATTTAAAGATGATACCAAATAAATTAAAACACAAACCAATTGGTGAATATATTAAGTAAGTTAACACATTTTAACGCTATTTAATATTTATATACAAATAAACGTTTATTAATTATGGAAAAAAATTTTAAAACAGTTTTAAATGAATTGAAAAGTCTAAAAGCGCAGCTTACAGAGGACTATATATTTAATGGGGAAGATGGCGTTATGGACGATGGAATGGGTCAAGAAATGGGCATGGAACAACAGCCAGACCCACAGATGGTTCAGCAACAACCACAGCAAATGATGGGTCAAGGAGATTCTGAGGAAGAAATTGCAATGCACGCTCAAGAGGTTATCCAACATGAGCCAATTATAGGTAAGATTAGAGAAACAGCAATTGAAGGATTAAAGAAGTATGCAGACCATCCAACAAGTTCTTTATATGAGTTTTTCAAGAAGGTCTTCCTAGAATCAGACAAAGTATTAACAGATACTGGAAACAAGAAATAAGGTACTGAAATTAATCAGTACCTTTTTTTATATACAAATTAGCCAAGTTATCAATATTTGTAGAAAATGTATTACTTGGTCAGTTGCTAGATTTATTTTCATTTGATTACATTTGAGGTCATCAACATAACAATGAACTATTGTATTCACAATAATTATGAATGCCAATAAGATTGGATTTATTGGAGGTGTTATAAATAAAAATGGAAGCATTATGAATATTGACCACGATAAGGAATGTATTGTTAATGCTGTTTGATAATCATTCTCATACATATCTTTGTAGCCTTTTTGCTTCAGCCACCAATTTTTCTGTTTCATTTGACCCAATATCCCTTGCAAGTGAAAATCATCAATAATGTGCAAGAGAATCATTAAAAATAATATATTTATTTCCATGTGTATATGATATTTTTTGCAAATATATAAAAAATAATTTGAAATAACAAATGAGGATAGATTAATTTCTACCCTCATTTTTCCATGTATATCTCAAAAGTCCACAATCCCATATTTTGTAATACCCCAATTCATTAGTTAGTTCACTTTCTGTTTTTTTATTATCCAAGTTGTAACGATTAGCAATGAGTTGTTTTCTAAAATTAAATTTGTGTATTCTTTCAGTTGGATGTGAAACACTTACGTATCTATAATCTGGTTTTAATACTTCATCTAATTTAAATCCTAATTTAGTATATAAATTGTTGTTTCTGTCAATAGTCCATCTTAAATCAGCGAATGATTTAACAATTGTTGGATTATATGTTTTAACGAAAAATGAAAACAATTTACCTCCTACACCTTGACATATCATATTATTATCAGTAGCAAACCTGTTTAGAATCCATTCATCGCCATATTGTTCAAATGTCATAACACCTATTAGTGTATCATTGAAAAAACACCCTAAAGCTATTGTGCAGCCTTTATATCCTTGTATATGGTTTATATTTAGAAATGTTTCTGCTTTTTTTCTTTCAATTTCTTTTACGTGGCATTTTCTAGCCATAACTTTGACAAGATTTTCATCACAATTGATTAATCTTTTAATTTTAGACAGAACTATATCTTTATGAGAAAAATATTCATCTTCAAAAATCTGTATTAGTTTAATACCTTTTTTATTAGCCAATTCAGTTTTCATTAGGTGGTAGTTTCTATCTCTGAATTTTTCAGAATGCCATTTAAGACCATTATATTCAATTCCTATTTTATAATCTGGTATGAAAATGTCAATCTCATACCCATCAAGTATAGTTCTGTTTGAATGTTCTACCTTTTTTTTACCAATTAAAGAACATACATATTCATATAACTCATTTTCACCTCTAGATTCAATTAATCCGCATTTAGGACATCCGTGACCGTGAAGATGGTCATATGGCTTTTGCCAGAATTCACCATGTTTAGGGCAGATAATTTTTACCTTATTTTCCATTTTGGTATATTCTGTTTCGTCATAAATGTAATTATCTCCATAGATGGATTTACACCTTTTGATAAACTCTTCTTGCCCTATGTTTTTTTCTTCGGCTCTTTTTTCTATTCCGCATTTAGGACAACCTTGACCTAGAAGGTGCTTACTAGGTGTTTGCCAGAATTCGCCATGCTCTTTGCAGATTATACAAACTTTTTCGTGCATTTTTGTAAACACAACTTTAGAGTAATCATAGCTATTACCATGTTTCTCCTTAAACAGTTCTATAACCTCTTCAGTGTTTAACCCCCTACCACTGCATTTAGGACAACCTTGACCTAGTAGGTGATTCATTGGAGTCATCCAGAATGTTCCGTGCTTTAAACAAAGTATTGGAACTTTTGTCATTGCATTAATGTAAGAGTCTTTATCGTATATATATTTACCATCATGCAAAACAGTTGCACGTTTAATGAATGTATCACCATCAGACCTAAATGTGTCACCCCTTTTTATATTTGCGCATTTTGGGCATCCTTGACCCCTTACATGGCCTTGTGGCGTTTGCCAGAATTCACCATGTTCTTTACAGATAATACATACTTTTGTTAAACTATCGACATATTCCACTTTAGAATAGTCATATTTATCCCCATGCCTATTTTTAGACTTTTCAATGAATTTTGTTTTTTTATCTACCATATTATGTTTCTTTTGCTATTATAAATACTTTGCAAAAATATAAAAAATATATTAAAATTCCAAATTTTAGTGGTAAAAAATTAATATTTGTATATTTATATTAAAAAAATAAGAAAATAATAATAATCTAGATTAAAAAAAGAATAAGAATTATGAGTGATTTACTTTTGAAAATGCCGCTCAATTACGAGCCGCTCAGGAAAAATAGATGGCTATTAAGATTCCCAGCTGATTTAGGTATTCAAGAGTGGTGGTGTCAGAGCGCAAAGCGTCCATCAATTAAGCAAGAGGGCAAGGCAATACCTTTCTTGAATACAGAGACATACGTTGTAGGACGTTATACTTGGGATGAGATTCAAGTAACATTGAGAGACCCAATCGGTCCTTCTGCATCACAAGCTGTAATGGAATGGGTACGTCTTCACTCTGAGTCAGTTACTGGCCGTCAAGGTTATGCGGCAGGATATAAGCGTGATGTTGAGCTTGAAATGCTTGACCCAACTGGTGTAGTTGTATCTAAGTGGATTCTAAAGAACACAATGTGTACAGCAGCAGACTTCGGTGATTTGGATTATAGCCAAGATGACTTGGCCACCATAAGCCTGACACTCCGCTTCGATTATGCTATTTTGGCGTATTAACCTTATTTTCAACAAGTTACAACATTTTATTGAAGTGATTTGTGGGGTAATCAAACAAAAATAGGATTCTAGTTGTTAGAATCCTATTTTTTTGTTACTTTTCTTTTTATTACCGTTGTCTTCAGTATGGTATATCTGAGCCAATGTCATTTCCTCTGTAGCAGTTGGTATCAATGCCTTTGTCTTGTCAAGTGTAAGCTTCTTAAACTCGTATATGAGTGAAAGTCTACCTTCTCTCAATACTGCTTGGTCAATCTTTGACTTCGGACAGTTGAATGTGCAAATGAACTTGATACCGAAAGCCTCTCCGATGATGCCATCTGTGAGGTTAAGTATTGAGTTAAGGAACTTATTACCGTCATTTCTATCTGTAAACAGCTTTTCACAGTCCTCAATAATCAATACGTGGTGTTTATGCTCACTTAGGAATTCAAATATTTTTCCATCACTGAATGATGTAAGAAGATTGAAATCAAAATAGATAAACTCAACGGTTGGGTTATCGTATATGAGTTTCTTAATGATTGACGTTTTACCCGTTCCTGGGTCTCCATGCAATAGTATTAACTCTTCCTCTTCTGAGTTAACAAGTTCTGTTAACATATCATATGGAAGGTCATCATTATAGTTTTTCTCTATATCGCAATCGAATGGCTTGATTTCAAGCTTTTCTTTCTTGATTCCATAGTTTCCATTTGTACAGATGGTAAGGTTCTTTTGTTTTTTGTCTGATGGTATTTCAACAGCGCATTGGTTGAAGAATCCTTCTATTTCGTCTTTATCTTTGCTATTGTATAGATAGAGTGTCACACTTAATATTTTAGCAACATTTGCGCTATCTCTTCCTCTTCCGTAGACTTCTATAAGTCCATAGTCTGTGAATATGTATGCAGTTCCGTTGAAGAACACATAATTCCCCATATTCCTAACAGTATCAATATAAGAATACTCTTTATACATATATTCACTTAGATACTCAAGGTCAAGCTCTTTTGAGAGTTCGTTGCCATTGATTGTAGAATCCACAAAGGCAATTTTATCCTTTGCTTTAGAGTACTTACCACTATACTTATATCCAAGGTTGTTACCATATATATGCATGATAAATGTCTCCACAATTGAAAATCCACTTTCCATTTCAGCGGTATTCATTTGTGACTCCATAGATAGTAAGTATTTGGTATAGTTGTCGTAATACTTTTTGTAGTTATTGAACATACCTTTTACTTAATATAAATTTGTTTTCAGCAAAGGTATATAAAATAAATTATAATTGCAAATATCTTTAGTTTTTTTAACTTTTTTTTATTTTTTATAAAAAGTAATTGTTATGGATTTCAAGAAAATTAATGTTGTTACTATTAATTTGAACAATAAAATTGGTTTAGAAAGTACTATTAATAGCGTTATTAACCAAACATTTTTTGATAAAATTAATTATATAATTATTGATGGAGGGAGTACTGATGGAAGTGTTGACGTTATAGAGAACAATGAAAAAAAGTTGGCATTTTGGGTATCAGAAAAAGATAAAGGATTATATAATGCGATGAATAAAGGAATTTATGTTGCGAATGGTGAATATATATTATTTTTAAATAGTGGCGATGAATTTTATGATGTTCAGTCAATAGAAAAATGTTATGATTTTCTAGATAAAGATATTGTTTATGGAAACTTATTTGTAGATGATAAAGAAAAAAAATATATTAAAAATCCATTAATTAAAAAATACCCAGATATTATCACACATAAGTATATGGTGTATGATGCATTACCTCACAATGGCAGTTTCATTAAACTTGAATTACTAAAAAAAGAGAATTATATTGAAGATTTTAAAATTATTTCAGATTGGGCGTGGTTTTATAATAAGATTATAAATGATAGATGCTCATATAAACACATAGATGTTGTTGTCAGTAAATTTTATCTAGGTGGTGTTTCTTCAGATGAAAATGCAACAAGAAAAGAAAAATACGTTTTTTTTAAAAAATACGATAAAAGTCCAAGAATAACCATAATAATGCCTTGTTATAATTATGCGCATTATATCACAGAAACAATTGATTCATTGAAATCATCTACATATAATAGATGGAAATGTATAATAATAAACGATGGAAGCACAGATAACTCTGAAGAAGTAATTTTAGACCAAATAAATAATGATAAAAGATTTACATATGTGAGACAGCCTAATAAAGGACTTTCATGCGTTAGAAACATAGGAATCAGAATGGCTAATACTAGATATATTATGTGTTTAGACCCAGATGATAAAATTTCTAGTACCTATATAGAAAATGGAATTAAGTATCTTGATGAACACGATGATTGCACATTATATTATGGAAGGGCGAAAATGTTTTGGGATGATGGTACTGAAAAAGAATGGAATCTTGATAATTTCGATTATAAATTGTTAATAAGACGTAATCACATATATTCTTCATTTATCTATCGTAAAGAAGATTTTAATCGTGTAGGTGGTTATGATGAATATATGAATGCATACGAAGACTGGGAATTTTTGATTCGTCTTTTGTATGGCGGTAAAAAAGTGTATATGACAGATGATGTTGTTTTTTACTATAGGCGGCATAATGGAAGTATGGACAAATCAGCAAGTAAAAATTTAGAAAAATATAAAAGATATATTTACAATAAAAATAAAGAGTTAATTTTAAACGCATTAAAAAATGAATAACAACACAAAATCAAAAGATAGTAGTTATCTAAAGAATCTCTTGAATATGAGGATTAATGAGTATAAGATGCTCAATGCAACATTATGTGAAATGGTAGGAAGGAATTCTTCAAAGCAAGCTATTGATTCCATGAAATCAGAATTGGACGGTATTATGTCTGAAATAGAAAACATTAACAAGTATTTGGAGGGAGTTAAAAACGGAGAAAAAGAGGTTAGTTACACTTATTATGATAAAAACGTGGAAGAGAAGAAAAACAAGGGGTTCTATGATTCCATAGTTAAGCAAACCAAGGCTTGCGAGTTCGTTGAGGCAGAAGAGATGAAGAAGAATGGTAAGAAATATAATTATGAAAATATTTACAAGCAAGTAAAGAAAGAATATAATGATGAATTGGTTGAGAAGAAGAATGATTGCCAACTAACCAAGAAGTTTGTTGAGGATTTGAGAAATACGGTCGATTCAAGACTACAAGCAAACAGATTCTTGGTTGACTTAAAAGACTCACTCAGCATTCCAGAGATTATGGTTAAATCAATTGCATTTGACCCAAATGAAAATAGGGTATCAGTTTGCATATATGATTTTGTAACAGATTTCAATGGTCAGAAGTATCCAATTCTTCAAGTGTTGAAATATGCGCCTAATTCATTTAATTTCACAGTTAAGCATTTAGAGGCTGATGGTAAGGTTATGTATACAGAAAAATATTCTAGATGTCACTTGATGGAGATTTACAGAGACCCAATTGACTATGCTAGTGACGATTTTTCAAAGATTCAACTATTTATTAGCTACCAGAATGTAGAGTATGAAACAAGTAAGTAATAAGGGTAGAACCTTAGTTAGCAAACCAAAAAAGAAACGTACAGTCTCTAAAGTCAAAAAAACGACTAGAAGTGCTGTACGTGTACACCCTAAGTTTGGAACATCAAAGTTAGAGGAAGACTTTGCAAAAGACTTTTTAGATAAGTTAGATGTTAAATATATCTATCAATTTGAGGCAAAAGATATTGGTAGGTTTTATGATTTCGCAATATTTTTAGATGATAGCAGTGGATTGACGCCTGGAAGTATGGTTCTCATAGAATGCGATGGCTCATATTACCACAGTGACCCAAGACTGGTTAAAGAGGGAAATATGAATCCAATGCAGAAACATAATAAAAGAGTTGATGAATACAAAGATAAATGGGCATTAATGCATGGGATTCCGTTGATTAGGATATGGGAAAAAGACATACGTGAGAGCCCTAAAATGGTTATGGATGAATTAAAGAAGAGATTATATAAAGAAACAGAAAAAAAGGCTCTTGTCGAAAAGAAAAATAAAAGGCATATTAATAAAATCAAATGAAACAATTTAAAGCAGATGGAAAATACTATTCTAAGATTATTGGGGAGTGTGTTGACAAATTAATAAATGAAGAACTTGGAATTGCGGATGATGTTGTTGAGAAAACAAATGAGATTAAAAGGTTGATTTATAATGATAGCAGAAATGCTGACAAGGTAAAACTTGATAATGGGGTTTCATCAGTTAGTGGAACTGTTTCAACTAATGTGTTTGGTGAGGATATGAAAATATTCTATACAGTGTATAATTATTATGATTATGATGTCTATTATGACAAGCAAGAGTATTTTAATCCTAGGTGTGGTGTTTCATATGATAGAAATGAGATATACATATCTATTTTATCAATAAACGGTGAGTTTCAAGAAAATAGTTTTGGTGACTCCATTCAGCACGAATTGGAGCATTTATACCAGATTAAAAAACAAGGCAAGGGTTTGTTCCAAGACAATAATCTTTATGATAATGCAACTAGGAATCTGAACAGTAATCTGTACGATGGTTGGGTTTCGAAACTTTCTCACGTAATATATTATTCTAGGAATGAAGAGCATGATGCTTTTGTAAATGGCTTATATCAGCAATTGGTTAGTGTTGATGCTTATGGAAATGAGGATTATATTATAAAATCTTCTACTCCATATCAAATTTCACTAATGCTAACTAGTATAAAAAACGAAATCAATGATAATTATGAAAACACTAACTTGATAGAAGCTTGTAAGTTTTTCAGAAAACCTAGAAGATGGTTTATAGCTCAATGCGAAATAGGAATCAGAAAAATAGTGAAGAAGATAATGAAAGTTAGGACTAAAGCAAAAAATGATTTCTATAAAGTAAATGAAGGTACAATTTTTGAACATAATATTAAAAAATATGTAAAATAATGGAAGTTACACTATACATGCCTTATTATGATTATAATGATGGTGCTTTCGATGTAAACAACAATTACTATGACGAAAACGAGTACATTGAGGCAGTGTCAAAAGAATATAATAAGAACAAAGACATCGTTTATAATTCAATGGTAGATTACAGTAATGGCTCAGGAAGCCTCGTTCAAGGTACTGATGGGCAAACATACAAGTTTGGTCAGAAAACGTCTCAGAAGGAAGATAAAGTGTCTTATTCAAGCTGCAAAGGCGTTGTTTATGATGAGAATGGAAACGATGATACTGTTGACAATTTGATTACACACTTTGTAGGCCAGAAACCTTTTATAGAAATGCTTGAGTTTGACGATAGTACTAGTGAGGAAGAGTTTATTGCAGAAGTATCGTTATGGGTTAAAGAGCATAATGCAATAAACAAATATAAAGATTATAAAGGAGAAGAGTGGGCTTGGGTAAAAGAACCTAAGAGAAATGTAAAGATGCATTTCGTAAATAAAGCTGGAGAAGACGTGTATGCAATTTTAGAGAATTGTAAAATTATGGATATTGTTGACGATAATTCCATGATTATATTCATTGAGAAACTAAGATTAATAGATGAAATATAATGAGTTATGGCAAAAAAGAAATTAACTGAAGAGCAAGAGAATGAAATTAAGACTCTTTTGGAAAACAACAAAATGTTGGAGAAAACTAAGAAGGAAGCAGAAGAAAGGGGTAAAGCCCAGTCTGTAAAGCAGATTGAGAGGGCGCAGCAAGAGGTTATTGACCATATCAATAGCATTGACCCATCTGTATTAGGCGGCGGTACTAAGAAGACATCATTATCTTCCGCTAAAAAAGAAGTTAAGCAAGTAAATTTATTCCAAGATACTGATATGTCAATTTTTGACATATTGGAAGAAAACAACAAGGTTATGGAAGAAGAAAAAGAAATTAAAATTGTAGATACTTCAAGTAATGATGAATATGATATGACACCTAGTGAGACAACTATTGCTGACAATTCCAATTTCAACGATATTGACCCAACTTTGAAATATGACATTATTCAACTACCTAGCAATGGTCAATGCTATAGGAGCAAGATTGATAGAGTTCCAGTTGCATTTTTAACTGCTTATGATGAAAATATCATTACATCGCCAAACTTATATAAGGATGGCCTTGTTATTGATTATCTTCTTAAATCTAAGGTTGTTAACAGTGAAATAAATGTAGAAGATTTGGTAAGTGGTGATGCCGATGCAATTATATTATATTTGAGAGCAACGAGTTATGGCCCAGAGTTCCCAATTGTTGTTAATGACCCAGATACTGGTGAACAAATAGACACAACAATTGATTTAACTAAACTTAAACCTAGGGATTTCAAATTAGTTGGTGACGAAAATGGTCATTTTGAGTATACCACACCTATTTTGAAAGATAAGATTAAGTTCAGATATTTGACTAGAAAACAAGAGAGACAACTTAGACAAGTGACTGAACTTGAGGGCTATGGAACAAAGGCTATGATGCTTGCTAGGGAAAGCGAATCGTTAAAAGCTGCATTGATGAATGATAAGTATGTTAATGATAATGACAAGAAAGTAATTAGAGCAGCAATTTCAGCAATGGAAAAATGGTCAAAGAAACTGAAAGAGGTGAATAATTCTGAATTTACCAAGATTATGACCAATAATATGCAGTTGCAGATTGTTGCGGTAAATGGTAATTATGATAGAGAATATATTAGAAAATATATTAACCAGATGCCAGCTAGAGATTCATTGATGTTGAGAAAATATATTAATGATAATAGACCAGGAATTAATTTTGACATAGAAGTAGAAAGACCAGAGAGTCTTGGAGGTGGCTCATTCAAGACCTTTCTTAACTGGGACGATTCTGTTTTCCTCAATATCTCCGATGTATGAGAGAAACCTTAAAGATGAGTTATTTGCTTGCCATATGTACGTAAAGATACCGTTTGACGTTCTTGAGAAGATGCCCATAATGGATAGAAAATACTACATTG
>Ga0247609_10001632_pt1 | contig 26027 bp, 35 predicted proteins | sample 172DNAGHGlowgp2_FD_193487 | JGI IMG/M metagenome (GOLD analysis project Ga0247609, IMG submission 193487) | Sheep rumen microbial communities from Palmerston North, Manawatu-Wanganui, New Zealand - 1728 DNA GHGlow gp2 | ecosystem: Host-associated > Mammals > Digestive system > Stomach > Rumen ...
ACCTTCAGCCACTTGCCATTGCGGATGGGGAAGAGTCGCATACCATCAGGCACGCTGCCGCCTTTGTAGATACCGCCAATCACGTAGGTGAAGGTCTTGCTGCTGCAAGTGCCGAAATTAGTCTCGCCACAGGTCATGCAGTTATGGTTAGGGATGTCGCAGGTACAGAGTCCGAACTCGCCGACGCCGTTGTCGATGGCCGCCTGCTGAAATGCATCTGGAGCCTTGTGCTCCATAAATACGGGCTTGATGATCCTTTCCACATACTCCCCCCAGAACTTAGGGCACTCTTTCTGACCCTTGCAGAATGCAATTTCCTTGGCCATGCCAATAATTTGCACTCCGTCTAACGTAATAATCTCGTGTTTCATCTTTCTTAATATTTCTTTCATTGTGTAACTCTTTTTATCCTGACCGCCCCAAACGATATGGGACGATCAGGACGGATGATTACTCTATTGGAATCTGAATCACTGACAGCCATTTTTCTGGGTCTTCTTGGTTCCAGGCTCCGTCGATGTAGCATGTGCGGTGCTGACCTGCGACCTTGAAGCCGTGTTCCTCGATGTAGCGGAAAGCCTCGGTGAACGACTCGTAGAAACGTTCGTAGGGGCCCATGTGCTTCATGCAGAGTGCACGGGGTATGGCGGGCAGGCGCTTGAACTGGATGATGGCGCTGTCGTGGCCCATCTCCTCCACCTGTTCGCAATACTCGATGTCGATGTCCGTCGGCGTGTACTCCTTGTTGCGCTCGATAGTAAAACAGTAGCCCGGCGGCAGACATTTGCAGCCGAGGCGCTGCATTTCGGGGCCGATCTTCTCGACACACAGCGGGCCGAGTGCGGCGTAGTTGGGGATGACTTCACGATGACTTGCCACGATGATTTCGGGCAGCGATTGAATGCTGAATTTTTCCATTGTCTTCATTTCTTTGCGAGCGTTCCTCCAGTCGAGCAGCTGGTTGCGACGGGCTATCAGTGCCTTCAGTTGTGCTTCCGTTTCCCTGATCTTCTCGGTCATCTGGCGGATGGTTGGCGTGTGCGAACCATCGTCGAACATATCCTTGATCTCGTCCAGCGAGAAGCCGAGCCGTTGCAGGTCGCGAATGTCCTTCAACTGTTGCATCTGGTCGATGCTGTAGTAGCGGTAGCCCGTCCACTCGTCCACCTCGTCAGGCGCGAGTAGTCCCTTCTGTTCGTAGTGACGCAGGGTCTTTACCGTCACCTGCATCAACTGGGAGAACTCTCCGATTTTTAACCTTGTTTTCTTACTCATATCGCGCGATGTTTTTGCTAAGCAGCCGCAAAGTTAAGGCATGACCTTAGGGACGAGTCAAGAGAAATGAAGATTTTAACATGGATTTAACACATCGTTGTTCTTTCTTTTACTCCCGGCCAGTAGCACCATGCGATAATGGCAGGAACGAGAGATGAGATAAATTGCAGCCATTATTCGGCAGATGTTTCATTGGTACTCTACATGTGTCTTGACCTCACAACCTTTGCTTTCGTAATATGAGAGCATCTCTGGGAGTTTCTTCAGATCATAGCTGGTGATGCAGTCAGAGAGAACATGCACTATGAAGCCTGCCTTGGTCATGTTGAAACATGTCGATTTCACGCAGGCCGTAGCGTCTGCACCAGCTACGTAGAACTCATTGATGCCGTTTGCCGCGATGAAAGCAGAAAACGCCTCGCTGGTTAGGGCGTTGCTCTTCGTCTTCACGAAGATATTGTCCGAAACGACCTTCATCTCAGGCACCAGTTCCTCGCCCTTGCTGCCAGGCTTGAATGTTCGCGTGCCAGCCGAAATGTTGTTGTGCTTAATATACACAACCTGCATACCCTCTTCCACAGCCCATTCGATGGCGGCATTGATATTGTCGATGATGTCCCGATAGTGCTTGGTGATGTCGTTCTGAATGTCGATAACGACAAGTGCTTTATTGTTCATTATTTACTCAATCACAAAACTACGTGGATAATAATCGCTATAGAATCGGCCATCGGTGGCGGTGAACTTCAGCACGCAGTAGTTCGGGTCGGTGACACCGCCGGGATAGTACTGCTCGTCGCCATCACGCCAAATCATTTCTTTCGAAGCGGCATCCGTCAGTACCTCCATCGTACCACGCAGCATCATACCCTTGAAACCTTTGGCATCGCAGAAATAGATACTGGCCTTGGGGTTAGCCTTGTATTGAGCCACACGTATTGAGAATGTGTTGGTTGTAAAGTAGAAGGTTTTGATACCCTCGCGTTTACGTGGCTTCAGCATGGCCTTGGTCCAAGGAAAACCTTCTTGGTCTACAGACGAGATATAAGCGATGGGCAGTTTGTCGGCCATCTGTGCAATGAGTTCTTTAATGCCAGCTAAAGCGGGATTGACCTTCATCGCTTCATCGGTATTCACATCCAGCGTTTGGCGCCAACGCTTAAGCTGGGGAAAATACGTTTTCATCATGCCGATGTATTCCTCTTTGGTAATAGGTTTTTCTAACCCTTCATTTACAGCATTCACAAATTGAGCGCAATGTTCAATCATCTCGTCCATCGTGCACTCCTGCAGGAACTGGCCGTCCTTATAGCAATACATGCAGTAATCTTCATTCTTCGTGCCGTCGGCATTCGTGCCTAGCACTTCCTCTGTGAGCGGCATGCCGCAGCTCTGACAAAATTTCTGTTTCATACTATCTTTATTTGTTACCATAATTCTCAATAATATATCTCCACGATGCATCCTTGTCGGCAAGGTTGACCTTAACGTCCGGCTCCATGCATTTGTCATCCACCGAAGCGGCATCGGGACGAGCAAAGAACTTGCAGGAGATACTACCCAGGACACCCGTATTAGGAAGCTTGTAAGGAAGTATTTCGCCATAATGTGAGGGCGAGAAGGTGGAAGTTGTGCCGATGATGGTGCCAATATGGTTGTCGCGGGCCAAGGTAAAGAGCATACCCGCACTACTGAAGGTGCGTTTGCCCATGACAAAGACCACCTGACCTTCAAACAACTTTGGTTGCTGGAAATCTGCAGGAATCTTTGGCGCAGGCATCTGATAGAGTTCGTTCTTGTGGCCGTTGTCTTCCCAACTCTTCTTGGCTATGGTTATTCTTGGATTATAGGCTGCCATAAGGTCCGAGAAACGAAGATAAGAGGCAAAATGCTTCATCTTATCCACGGGATAGAGATGCATAAGTAGCGCATCGCAGAGCTGACTGCTACCGCCATTGTTGTACTGTGCATCTACAACCAGTGTTTTGATACCGTCCTCATCCATCTTAACGAACATGTCATCGAGGAACTTAGCGAAAGGATAGTCCTTTGTGTTCACGCACTGGTTGAACTGCAGATAGCAGATGCTTTGGTCTGGGAATAGCTGATAGTCGTAGTTGGAATCATGGCGGCGCATGATATGCTCCCTGTCGATAGGTGCGGGAACATCAGCTGTCTCGTCTTTCTCTTTCACTTTTTGCTTACTCTCTTGCATACGCTTCATCGTCGTGAGGTCAGTATGCTTGTCGTGGAGTGGTCCTAATACATCAATGAGTGCATCGACAAAGGCCTCGTCAGTATCAATACTCTTGCATTTTTCCAGAAGAGCCTGTTTCTTGGCAAACCACTCGGCACGTCGCTCTTCCTTGACATAACAAGGATGTGTGTCGGCCACCATATCCATAAAGAGGATAGCATCCTTCTGATATTTGTTGCCAGCCTGATATTCTGTCGTTGTCTGATAGGCAGAATCATTAAGCGTCTTGAACTTGCTCACATTCTGAGCTTGCATTGTCAGACATCCTCCAATGAGGAGAAGCAATGTACATAATGATTTCTTCATTTCCTTTTTCATTTTGTTATTGTTTGACGCTGCAAAATAACGTATAATTGCCGAGACTGCCAAATTATTGGGATAAATTGCATTGAAATGTGACGAATTGTAAGGATTTATTTGGTGGAATCAGTAGAAAGAAGTATTTTTGCAACGTGAAAAGTTATATTCGCGGTCGATGAACATAAGTTCATGGTGCATGAACATATGTTCGCGAACGGCGAACATAAGTTCGCGGAGCATGAACATAAAATTATTAAGTGTATAGCAAATTTTGTTTTTCTTATATAATGTCCATGACCTTCGGTCGAGCCTGCTTACGTTGGCTACACCGACCTCGAACGCGACTCGGCCATCTCCGAGTGAGCTCGAATGGTTCTCGCTGCTTACTCGGTTCGGCAGAATTCAAGTATGACTTGATTCTGCTCTCGCTAAAACGCAGCCTTCGTGTATGGCGGCAAATGTAGCGAAGATTGCAGCGATTGCGATGGGAATGATTGACCATATTATTATTGGAACAGCGATAAAAAGCAGGAATCCCGTTGCCTTGTTCGCGAGTGTGTGAGGGAAACAACAACGCCCAAACATCACAAGTGCCGAAAGCTGATTTACGACTTTAATTACAACGATTACTCCAGCCCACAGCCATAGCCATTGTGGCAGTTCAAGTATCGGCAGGAGCTTCCAGGCACAACACGCTACGAAGCAGATGTCTGCTACGCTATCCAGCAATGCTCCCTTTTTGGTAACGCACTTCATTTTCCGGGCCAGCCATCCGTCAACTATATCGCTGATGCCACAGAGACCATAGATTATCCAAAACATCACACCCGCCACATCACAAAGGAGCAGGCCCATAGAGCCTGCAATCCTAAGCAGCGTTATGATGTTCGGCAACTGAGTCATCTTAGTACTCTTTTGGGACGGAGGTCAAGGATATCCTGCACATTACTGATGATGCTCATGATGCCAAAACTCATCAGCAGCGCGAGGGCTGTAGTTGCGATGAGGCGGGAGTTCTCGGCTATCCACAACAGGATGCTACTCTCTACGCTGAAGGTAAAGAGGGGAACATCTACAGGCGTGGAAAGAACGAATGCCATACTGACGGCACCACTGACGATGCCCACGATGAAGGCGGCAACCATCGCCAGTTTATAGCGACGGAGGGCGGCCTCCTGATGCTGACGGACGTACTCCACGGCATCCAGGCGACGAGTAACCATAGCCATGAAGTCTGCCTTATCGTCAAACGTCGGCTTCTGAGCGAGGAACAGTTCCTCCAGTTTTTTATCTTTTTCCATAACTATCAATTCTTAATCATCCATTCTCAATTCCTGTCTCAGCTTGTCGCGTCCTCGTGAGAGTTGTTTCTTCACGGCATCCTCCGAGGTCTCTGTAATAACGGCTACCTCTTTGATATTGTAACCGTTGAGGTAGAACAGTGTGATGGCGGAACGCTCCTTGGGTGGTAGGGTGCGCAGGGCAAGGTAGAGTTCCTGATGCTCAAAGGCATTGTCGGCTGTAGTGCTGCTGATGAGCGTGCGGGCATCGTCGAGTGTCTCCATCGTACGACAGCTGGTCTTATGGTTGAGGAACGTGTTGTGGGCTATCTTGAAGAGCCACGAACGAAACTTTCCCTGCTCTTGATAGCCTGCTGACGAGAGGTAAGCTTTGACGATGGCATCCTGTGCCAGGTCGTCGGCATCGCTCTTGTTGCCACAGCAGAGGGCGAGCAGGAAACTACGAAGGGCCTCCTGCTCACGCTCTACCTGAGTGATGAAAACTTCGCGGGTCACTTGCTTTCTGCCTGTGATACCAACAATTTCTCCTCCGCCTCCATCTCCTTGGCAAGCATCTTTTTGCCCACAAAGTAGTTTCTCAAGAAGGCACCACCTACAACCAACAGGATAATGCCTGCTAGATAGAGCATCCTAAGATCTTTTGAATTCATTCCTCCCATATAGTCTGCATAGAGGGCGCATACCAAAAAGCCGATACCGAGCAATGTCGTGATGTTTCCCGTTTGCAGTTTCGATAGCAGTTTTTCCTTCAACAATTTCTTCTTGGGTGAAATTTTCTCCATGAGTTCCTCGATGTCCAAGTCAGGGTTCTTCTCGATGGCGGCCAGCACAATCTTTGTGCGTTGATTAGTTTTGTTCATGCTCTCACGGATGAAAAACCAGACAATCATAATTGGAAGTACGCATCCACAAGCGATGGGTACTAGGATTGCAACTAAATAATGCATTTTCTTACTTGTTTTTATTGTTAGACATTTTGTTTTCTGAACCGATTCATTAACATAACAGTTCAGAAGAGCAAAAGGTGACGTCTACCCTTAACTTTTTACTTCCTCCAGCGTTTTAACATCGGGAAGAAGCCGCGCATCATCTGCTTGTACTCCTCTTTGGTCATGGGCTTGGGCATCTGCTTGTTGACTTCATCGACGAACTGCGAACAATGCTCAATCATTTCGTCCATCGTACAGTCCTGCAGGAATTTGCCATCCCTGTAGCAGTATTGGCAGTAGTCGAAGTTCGTGCTGCCGTCGTCATTCGTACCGCAGTCTTCGATACGGGTCAACGGCATGCCGCAACTCTGACAGAACTGAGGGAGTTGGCCCTCCTGGAATGCTTTCTCCTTCTGGGGAAAGTTGGCCTCGTAGACCTCGAAAGCTTCAGGATTCTCATCGGCTACGAAATAGCCCTTGGGCGGGCAGTAAGTTCCCTCACGATTGCCCCAATAGCCAGGTATCAGTTCTTGGGCGAGGAAGTAAGGCACTTCAGCATCACGAGGCTCTGCATGATAGTGAATGTTCATTTTGCTGGCGAGGTCGAAGCCTGCGTGCTTGTAAAACTCGATATTGCCCTCCATCTGCAGAAGACCGATTCCCATTTCTTTGGCTTTCTCTATCGCATATTGCAACAGTTTCAGCCCGTAGCCCTTGCGTTTGTAGTCGGGGTGAATGCTGATGGGGCCGAAGGTCCAAGAAGGGAAAACCTTTCCGTCGTCAAGCGTAATCTCTGCCTTGGAGAACATCACATGGCCGATGATTTTATCGCTTTCCTCCATCACAAAATCTAGCTCGGAGATAAAGTCGGGATTCGTTCTATACTGATTGAGCACATAATGCTCTGTGCATCCTGGACGGTAGACGTTCCAGAATGCTTCACGCGTAAGGTTCTCTACCTCGCGATAATCTTTAGGGGTTTCTAATCTGATATTCATGGTTAAATTTCAATATTCCTTTGTTAGTTAGATGGTTTTCGACTGCAAAGTTACAAAAAGTTTTCTAATTTTTGATATCAATACCGCCGAAGAAATTGCTGGCGACAATGTGAATGGTGGGAGCCTTCGGGTCGGCATTGCGTGTGGCATGATTACCGACACCGCCGATAAAGCTGCGGCTCTTCACTTCAACGTTGACATGGGTGGGCACGAAGAGTTCGATGCCACCACAGAAGGTGTGGATGTCAATCTCCTCATCCTCAGTAATCACAGCCTCGCGCAGGTCCATGCGGATGCCACCGCAGAAGGCATCGAGACGGGCACCATGGAACGCCTCACCACGATAAATGTACTCGTCGCCACCATAGTTTACAGAGCAGCAGATGCGCTTGCCGTCCTCACCAATGGGCAGCGGACGCTGTAGCCACTGGTCGGGGTCGCGACGATAACTGTCGACAATAGTTCCTGCACCCACGTATAGCAGCAGCGCTGGTGCAACGTATGCCGTCCAAGGCTGGCACCACAGCCAGTCGTTCTCAATGATTCCCCATAGGTTGGCCAGTTTCCATGCACCAGCCACAATCAACAGAATTCCAAAAATCGTTCTTGTTTTCATAACCTTTACTTTTTTTGATTAAACATTTCTGGGTGCAAGGACGGTGCAAGCCGAGTGCAATCGAACTCGTTCGAATTGCCGAGGCGCCGCCCGTTCTCGCAAACTTGTTTGCAAAATTACGGTGTAATGTTAATCACTCCAAATTTCTGGGATATTCTGCATGGTTTTGTGATGAATGTCACTTTTATTTCGTAATTTTGCGACTTGTATGAAACAGGGACGTAAAGAAACGGTAACGACGAGGATCATTAGCACCACGTTTATGGTGGTGGCGCTAGCCGTATTCAAGCCTTTCGGTTTGGAGGCATGGCAGTGGCAGGCCTACGTGCATCTGGCAGCCTTCTGGGTGATTGGATTTTCAATCTGCATGTTGACCGACATCATCCTGAAGTATATTGTTAAGACGCCGAGGTCGTTCAAGAAAGGCGTCGACTACATCATCCGTCGCAACCTCTGGTTCCAGTTCATCAACACGCCGCTTGTGGCACTGGGCATCTGTCTTTATCGCCACTTCGTGCTGAGCAACCGCGTAGCGGGTAATCAGTTTTCTCTCGTCAATTTCCTTGAGACGCTTGTCATCATCGCTTTCTGTTCTTTCGCCATTGGACTCTACTGGCGCTTCAAGTACCGCAGCAAGTATCTGGCAATGGAATTGGAAGAGACGAGGCTGCTGAACGAAGAGTTGAAGAAGGTGCAGGAATCAAAGGTCGATGATTCGGACGATGTTCAGAATAACGCGACCAGTCCCGTTGATTCTTCACTTACCCTCACTGGCACCACTAACGAATCTGTGACGCTCCAGATTTCCCAGCTATTATATATTGAGGCTGTAGGCAACTACGTCAAGGTGAGCCATCTGCGCGACAATCAGGTGCATGCCGACATGCTTCGCGCCACCATGAAACAGATGGAGGAAACGCTGCAGGACTATCCTATGATTGTCCGCTGCCATCGTGCCTTCCTAGTCAATCTTAGTCAGGTAGAGCAGATCATCTCACATTCAGGCTCCACTCAACTCATCGTTAAGCACTGCCACGAGTCGCTCCCCGTTTCGCGCAGCAACATGGCGCAAGTTCGGGCTGCGATTAAGCAAGGGTAACGAGATTTCTTCTTTACTACAATAAAATGGGGAGGAAGTGCGTTATATGAAGGTATGCGCAGATTGTATATTATCATATGTGTAGCAGTGGTGGCCATGTTCCTAACAGGATGTGGCGCTGAACAGGCTGTGAAGAAGGGTGACCGCTTCTATGCCCTGGGAGAGTATTACGATGCTAGCACGAAATACAAGAAAGCATATTCGCAGACTCCTGCCAAAGAACGTACACGGCGTGGTAAGGTGGCGCTGAAGATGGCAGAGTGTTACCGCAAGATAAATTATACGCAGAAAGCTATTGCCGCCTATAACAATGCCATCCGCTACAAACAGACCGACTCGTTGACCTACCTGTATCTGGGTCAGCAGCTGATGAAGAACGGCAACTATAAAGAGGCAGAGAAAGCCTTCCAAACCTTTCTGGACTCCATGAGGAATGACGGATCTACGAAATCACGGAATTACGAACAGCTTGCAAAGGCTGGCATTCAGTCTGCCCAGAAGGCTCCCCAATGGAAGAAGGAGGGTTCGGCCTATACCGTGAAGCGCGAACGCTTCTTCGACTCACGACGTGCAGAGTACTCCCCGATGCTGGCTGGCGAGGAGAACGACCAACTGTTCTTTACCTCTACCCGCAATCAGGCCAAGGGTGACGAACTCAGCGGCATTACTGGAACAAAGAATGCCGACATCTTTATGTCGCAGAAAGACGATAAAGGTAAATGGCAACGACCGGAAGTCATCGACTCTGAGCTGAACAGCGACGACGACGAGGGAGCCTGCTGTTTCTCGCCCGACGGACGAACGATGTACCTGACCCAGTGTCGCACGGATGCCTCCTACCCCCGCTATGCCACCATCGTGACCAGCAATCGTTCCGATGCATCATGGAGCAAGGCCACGGAACTGACCATCACCCACGATACGCTGTCGGCCTACGCCCACCCTGCCGTCTCGCCCGATGGTGAATGGCTCTACTTTGCCAGCAACATGCCTGGTGGCATGGGCGGCTATGACATCTGGCGCTTCCGACTGACAGACAAAGGACTGAGTGGTGTGGAGAACCTCGGGGAACCCATCAACACCCCTGGCGACGAACTGTTTCCCACCTTCCGCCCCAATGGCGACCTATACTTCTCCAGCAATGGTCATGAGGGAATGGGAGGGTTGGATATCTATTACACCTCCCCCATCCCCTCCCAAGGAGGGGAGTCTAATGCCTCCCCTTTGGGGAGGTTTGGAGAGGTCCAGCACCCTGGCTATCCCTTGAACTCACAGGGTGACGACTTCGGTATGACCTTCGAAGGGCTTTTGAACCAAGGATTCTTCTCCAGCAACCGCGGTGACGGCAAAGGCTGGGACCATATCTATTCATTCTACAACCCAGAGATTGTACAGACTGTCAAGGGTTGGGTGTATGAACAGGACGGTTACGAACTGCCACAGGCGGTAGTCTATATGGTGGGCAACGACGGCACCAATATGAAGCTCAGCGTGAAGGGTGACGGTTCGTTTACACAACCCATCAAACCAGGTGTCGACTATGTCTTCTTGGGAACCTGCAAAGGTTTCCTGAACCATCAGGAACAACTGCGTGTAGAGCCCGTCACAGAGTCAGAGGAGTATGTCCTGCAGTTCCCATTGGCTAGTATCACGGCCCCCGTACTCATCGAGAATATCTTCTACGATTTTGATAAGGCCACCCTGCGACCAGAGTCAACAGCAGCCCTCGACAAGCTCGTCACATTGCTCAACGAGAATGCCAACGTCACCATCGAGTTGTCGGCCCACTGCGATTATAAAGGTTCTGCGGAATATAACAAAGGACTGGCACAACGACGTGCCGAAGCGGTGGTGGAATACCTCACAGCACACGGCATTCCTGAAGACCGTCTGAAGCCCGTAGGCTATGGCAAAGAGAAGCCCAAGACTATTCGTCGTAAGTTGACAGAGAAATATCCGTTCCTCAAAGAGGGCGACGTCTTGACAGAGGATTTCATCAAGAAGCTCGACGAGGAACAGCAGGAGATTTGTAACCAGCTGAACCGTCGTACGGAGTTCATCGTGCTGCGTACTACCTACGGACTGTTTCCGAAGAAATAACCTCTCCGACGCCCACAAAGAGCAAGCCAAAGAGAATCGTTGCCACCATCAACAGATTGATACTGATGGTCTGGACAGCCATCGTACGCACCAGAACCTCTAACTGTATGGCCAGCAGGGTCCAGCCGTCGAACAGCACAAACAATATGGCGAACACAACGATGCAGAACATCGTCCACAAGCGGGTCAGCCACCTGCGATGAGCAGCCAACAGCGAATGCTGGGGCAAGTGTTGCATGACCCGCTCCGTAAAACCGTTGTCGGCAATCTGCTGCTGTGAAGCTTCCTGGAAGAACTGCTTCAACAAAATATCATTATCATCGGTCATATCCATTCTGTCTTAAATAGTTTGCTAACTTTTCTTTTCCACGGGAGAGGTGCGACTTGATGGTACCCTCCTTCATCTGCGTAATCTTGGCAATGCCTGCAATATCATAGCCATCAATGAGTTGCAGGGTGATACACGTGCGCTCATCAGGCTTTAGGAGTGCCAGGGCGGCATAGAGGTCAAGCTTTATTTCAGAGGTGAGTGGTGAGGAGTGAGAGGTGAGAGAATAGTCCATGCGCTCCTGTTGCACAACATCTTTCCTCTCACTTCTCACCTCTCCCCTCTCACCTCTTCTCGTATGATCGTACCACACATTATACGCTATGCGCATGACCCACGTCTTGAAGGAGGCGAGACCTCGGAAGGACGCGATATTGGTGTAGGCTTTGATGAACGTGTCTTGTGCCAAGTCGTCACTCAACTGTTCATCGCCCATGGTCTGACTCAGGAAGAACCTGCGGACAGGTGACTGATATCGGCGTACGAGCTCGTCGAAAGCCCGTCGGTTGCCAGATACCGCCACCTGCGTTACAAGTACTATGTCGCTGAGCAGAGCCACCGTCTTACCTATTTTCTAACAGTCCCTTCTCGGGCATTACAATCCACGCTACGATGTAGAACAGTACACCCGAGAAGCAGGTGCAGAGGGTGAGGAAAGCGTATGCCAATCGCACTGCTACCGGATCGAAATCCAGATACTCAGCTATTCCTCCACAGACGCCGCCTAACATGCGGTCGTTACTGCGATAAAGTCTCTTTGTCATATTCTCGTCTTTTAAAATGAATACTACTTTTTTTCTTAATTTCTAAATACAACATTTATTATTATAAAGACAACTTGGACAACTTAGGACAACTTTTTTACATTGTCAATTTGATTAATTCTCTACTTGTTGTTCGGACTCCGTAGACGCGGTTGCGTCGTAGGCCATATAAATATGTTGTCCTAAGTTGTCATAGTTGTCGTTTTAAAAAACATGTTGTCGTTAAAAAATCTCTTTGTTGTCTTGCTTATTGCCTGTCATCTTGGCGACGATGACCTTGCCCAGTCCGATGCAGAACACCAGGGCACCTATGCCAAAGCCGACAGCACCAGCAGCAAACCAGAGGAAGATCATCAGACCAACACCCACAAAGCACTGGCGGATACCAATCTTATATTCCTCGTCGCCAAACGTCGACTGCTCCTTGAGCAACTGGTCGGGAATGGGTTGTCCCTGTTGCATGGCCATCTGTGCCAGACGCATCTTGTCCTTGCGGTTCTTGTTGATGAAGTAGAACACAGCGATGATAATCAACAGGGGCGACAGCACAAAGACGATGAGCAACACGATCAGTACGAAGAACATACCGGCAATACCCGTCTGCATCAAACCAAAATGGTCGAAGAAGTTGTCAATGCTTGTTCTCTCAAAATCGTCCTCATCGTCAAACGGGAAATTGTCATCGGCAACAGTGGGTGTCGATGCCGTTGACGTCGTATCAGAGAAGGCCTCTACCCCATTCTTACTCGTCGAGTCCACCAGCTCCGTCTGCTGGGGCTGTGGTGTGTGGCGGTGCTTCTGAGCAACAGCCTCGGTAGTCAGGCCCAACACCAGCACCATTGTCAAAGTAATCAGTAACTGTTTCATATTCGTAGTTGTTTTATTTGTTACACATAACTATTTATCTCACAATCAGTTCCTCAGTATCGATATCGCCGGAGCCAAACCTGCGCTTATTCATCTTCTTGACGGTACCTTTCAGTTCAATGTCGCCAGAGCCCTTCACCTGAGCATCCACCTCGCCACTATCGTCAAGACCCATCTCGATATCGCCAGAGCCTATCACACTCAGTCTGGCCTGCTGTGTCTTGACATTGTTCACTGACACATCGCCAGAACCTACAACCGATACGTTAACGCGGTCGCAGATGACATCCTTGAAATAGATATCGCCAGACCCCTTCAATTCGATGTCAAGGGTGTCGGTATCCAACGGATGAACGCACATGAAATCACCAGAACCCATCAGGCTGATGCCCAGGAAGTCGGGCGAGGTGACATACACGATGACATCATCGCTATCGACACTGCCAATATGAATGATGCTGGTGCCACGCTTCACGTTCACCTTCAGCGTATTACCCTCTACTGTTGTCTCTATCTTCTTGATAACATCCTGAGGAGCATGTACTCGGACAGAGAACGAGTCAGCTTGGGCATACTTCACATTCATCGAACCCATCAACTGGATACGTTCAAAGCCCTTCAGAAAGCGGGGTTCCTCAGCACTTGATTTAACAGTGACAGTCTTCGTCACATCAAACTTACAAGATGTAAACAAGACAACTGCCATGATGGCAAAAACAATTCTTTTCATACCTTTCTTTGTTTATGTTTTTACCCTTTAGACGTAATAATTCCTAATTTAGTTGCAAAGATAGGGAAAAAAATTGTAACTTTGCAAGCAAATGACACAATTACCTGCCGCTTTCACGGAAAAAACACGCCAACTGATGGGCGAGGAACGCTTCGAACGCTATCTGCAGTCGTTCGAGGAGGAACCTCCTGTCAGCATACGAGTGAACCCAAGGAAGATGGCAGAGGGCAGATGGCAGATAGCAGAGGGAACACCCGTGCCCTGGTGCAGGAATGGCTACTATCTTCAGAAGCGTCCGAACTTCACCATGGATCCCCTACTCCATGCCGGCTGTTACTACGTGCAGGAAGCCGCCTCGATGTTCTTGGACGAGGTGTTAAGACAGACCTCCCCCAGCCCCTCCAAAGGAGGGGAGAAAGGTTCCTCCCCTTTGGGGAGGTTAGGAGAGGTCCTCGACCTCTGCGCCGCACCTGGCGGAAAGTCAACATTGTTGCGCAGTGTATTGCCTGAGGATTGCGTACTGTACAGCAACGAGCCTATCCGTAATCGTGCCAATATCCTGTTGGAGAACGTGACGAAGTGGGGCTATGATAACCATATCGTCACCAACAACTACCCTAATGACTATCGCGCATCGAAATTACGTTTCGATGTCATCCTCTGCGACGTTCCCTGCTCTGGCGAGGGGATGTTCCGCAAGGACCCTGCTACCATCCGTGAGTGGAGTCCACAGAATGTTGAGAAGTGCTGGCAGTTGCAGCGTGAGATTGTCGACGATGCCTGGGCGTGTCTCAATCCTGGTGGTCTGCTGATATACAGCACCTGCACCTTTAACACCAAGGAGAACGAGGAAAACATCCGTTATTTCTTGGAGCAGTACGACGATATGGAGGTGGTACCCGTTGACGTTAAACCCGAATGGCACATCACCGCTTCCCTACTCGATGGTTTCCACGAACCCGTCTATCGTTTCATCCCTGGCATCACTCGTAGCGAGGGCCTGTTTATGTGCGTGCTAAGAAAAAAGGGAAGCCTCTCCCCCCGCCCTCTCCAAAAAGAGAGGGAGCTAAAGAGGGTGTTAGAGCCCCCCTTCCTTTTGGAAGGGGATGGGGAAAGGCTGAATTTACCTTACCACCAGGCCATCGCCTACCTGCGCCACGAGGCACTGGTATTGCCTGAAGACACCCCTCGCGGACTGGTCACCGTCTGTTTCCAGGGCCACCCCTTAGGACTGGTGAAGAACATCGGCTCACGTGCCAACAACCTATACCCCAAAGAATGGAAAATAAAGACTACACATATTCCAAACGACTATGAAGCAATACTTAGACATACTGAATCGAATACTGACTGAAGGCACCCAGAAGAGCGACCGCACAGGAACAGGTACCATCAGCATCTTCGGAACACAGTCGCGCTACAATATGGCCGCCGGCTTTCCCCTGCTGACTACCAAGAAGCTGCACCTGAAGAGTATCATCTATGAACTGTTGTGGTTCCTGAATGGTGACACAAATGTGAAGTACCTGCAGGAACACGGCGTACGCATCTGGAACGAGTGGGCCGACGAGAATGGTGAGCTGGGGCCCGTCTATGGTCACCAGTGGCGCGCATGGCCCGACTACAATGGTGGAGTGATAGACCAGATACAATATGTGGTGGACCAGTTGAAGAACAATCCCGACTCCCGTCGTATGATTGTCTCGGCATGGAATGTCGCAGAGGTCAACAAGATGGCGCTGCCTCCCTGCCACACCATCTTCCAGTTCTATACCGCTCCCCTGCCCGATGGTCGTCGCCGTCTGTCGCTGCAACTCTACCAGCGCAGTGCCGATACGTTCCTTGGTGTACCCTTCAACATCGCGTCGTATGCCCTGTTGCTGCAGATGATGGCACAGGTCTGCGACATGGAGGTGGGCGACTTCATCCATACCACAGGTGACACGCACCTCTACCTGAACCATCTGGAACAGGCAAAGCTGCAGCTGACCCGTGAGCCCCGTCCGTTGCCCACGATGAAGATCAATCCCGATGTGAAGAGCATCTTCGACTTCCACTTCGAGGACTTCGAACTCGTAGGCTACGACCCATGGCCACATATCAAGGCGGAAGTGAGCGTGTAGGGAGTTAAGAGATAAGAGATAAGAGATAAGAGATAAAATATGAAAAAGATAACGATTGCTATTGATGGCCACTCTTCGTGCGGCAAGAGCACGATGGCCAAAGACTTGGCCCGCACAGTGGGCTACGTATATGTCGACACAGGTGCTATGTACCGCTGTGTCACCCTCTATGCCCTGCGCAATGGACTGTTCACTGCCGACGGCATCAACGAGGATGGTCTGCGCCAGCAGATGCCGAACATCCATATCTCCTTCCAGTTCAATGCCGAGACGGGACGTCCTGACACCTACCTCAACGGAGAACTCGTAGAGAACGATATCCGCACCATGGAGGTCAGCAGTCACGTCAGTCCTATCGCCACGCTGGGCTTTGTCCGTGAGGCGATGGTTGCCCAGCAGCAACAGATGGGTAAGGATAAGGGTGTGGTGATGGATGGTCGCGACATTGGTACCGTTGTCTTCCCTGATGCCGAACTGAAAATCTTCGTCACCGCCAGTGCTGAGGTGCGTGCCCAGCGCCGCTACGACGAACTGAAAGGCAAAGGTATGGAGGCCGACTACGCAGACATCCTGAAGAATGTGCAGGAGCGCGACTACATCGACTCCCATCGTGAGGTATCACCCCTGCGCCAGGCCGATGATGCCATCCTGTTGGACAACTCCAACATGACCATCCCTGAACAGAAGGAGTGGTTGTTAGAACGTTTCAAGGAGGCTACCCGATGACTATCAGTATCATTGCCGCCGTAGCCAAGAACCGTGCCATCGGCTTCGAGAACAAGCTCATCTACTGGTTGCCCAACGACCTGAAGCGTTTCAAGGCGCTGACCACAGGGCATACCATCATCATGGGGCGCAACACCTTTGAGTCACTGCCCAAGGGGGCACTGCCCAATCGTCGCAATGTCGTGCTGTCAACAACCGTCAAGGAGTTGCCAGGTTGTGAGGTCTTCCCTACCCTCGACGCTGCCCTGCAGAGTTGCCTGCCTGACGAGGATATCTATATAATAGGTGGCGCACACGTCTATAAACAGGCCATCAGCAAGGCCGACCGTCTCTGTTTGACGGAGGTTGACGACACCCCTGCTCAGGCCGATGCCTTCTTCCCAGACTACAGCGACTGGCAGGCCGTCAACAAAGAAGCCCATCCAAAGGATGAGCGTCATGAGTACGAATATGCTTTTGTAGATTATGAGCGAACCCGTTAACGGTTCGCTTCTTTTTTCCTCTCCTCCTTCGTCGCCGAGTAGTTGATGTTCAGTGCCCCAGCCTTGCGCAATGCCTGCTTCACATCGTTGATGAGTCCCATCTCCGTATCCCTGTCGGCACGGATGCTCACCGTCAGGCGCTGGCGGTCTTCTTCCGACATGCGGCTGCGTTCCTTTTCTATCTCCGCACCTATCTCTTCAACGGTGACATAGCGGTTGCCCATCTGAATACGTGGCTCATCAGCAATGACACGTCCCTGGGCATCAACGGGTTTGCCGATAAACAGATACACCAGTCCACTTTTGTTCACCTCCCTGGACAGCTCCGTACCCTCTGGTACGTTGTACTGCACCTTCGGATCGACATCGCGCATGTGGGTGACAATCATAAAGAAGAAGAGTACCGTGAAGATCAGGTCCGGTAGCGATGCCACATTCAATGCGGGCACAGTGCGTGGTCTCTGTCGTTTGAATCTACTCATTCTTCACACCCTCCTGTATCCGCATGGGTTTGATATCCAGTTTCCGATATGCCGCCACAATGCTGTTCTGCATCTCGAAATAGGCATTATAGCTGGTCTTACGTCCCGTCTCCACAGCAATAGCGTAGTTATCGGTCTGCCGAGAAGCCAGAAACGACTCCACCTGCTGTTGCAGCTTGTCGGGCGTTACCTGTTCTCCTTCACACGTCACCACGTCATTGTCATCAATAGCTATCTGCAAGACGTTCGAACGGTTGATGTCCCGCTGTTCCTGTCGCTGGTCATCCACAGGCGACAGTTTACGGCCAAGCCCGTGGTCGCTATCCATCGACGAGGTCACCAAGAAGAATACCAACAGCATGAACGAGATGTCTGCTGTCGATGTGGTATTCAGTTCGGGGAACTCCCTGCGTTTCTGCTTCCAACGGAACATCTTTCCTCCTTTAACTTCTTTAACTCCCTTAACTTCTTTAACTTCTTATCTCTTGTTGTTCAACCAGAACGAGCGCACCGTTGACACTACCGTCACGATGACGGCAACACCCATGGCGATATACATCAGCCACAGCATCACCTCTGCCAAAAGAAAACTACCTGCCTCAGCCATTGTTACGCGCTTTATATTTGACAACAGCATCCATCAACGTGATGGCACCTTCCTCCATCTGTGTGGTCAGACGGTCTATCTTCGAGAGGATATAGCTATAGAAGAACTGTAGGACGATAGCCACAATGATACCGAAGATGGTGGTTATCAGTGCCACCTTCATACCCTTGGCAACAATCGTCGGACTGATATTTCCTGCCACCTCGATATTGTCGAAGGCCATCACCATACCAATCACCGTACCCAGGAATCCCAGCGACGGAGCGATGGCGATGAACAGGCGTATCCACGAACAGCCCTTCTCCATATTCGAGATCTGTACCGTACCGTAGTTGGTCAGCTGACGATCTATGTCTTCTGTCTTCTCACGGATGTGCAGTAGCGCCTGATAGCATATCGAGGCCACGGGTCCACGGGTATTCCTGCAGAGGTCCTTGGCACCCTCTACGTCGTCCTGTTCCAGACGGGCATCGACATCTTTCAGCAACTTCTTCGTATTCACTTCCGACAGCGTCAGATAGACGATGCGCTCAATGCAGAAAGCCAGGCCCAGCACCAGTGCCAGGGCTACCAGCGACATAAAGCCTGCTGAGCCCTCCATGAACTTACGCTTCAGCTGCTTGTGCAGTCCTGCGCCCTGCAGCGCCTCCTCATCAGGACCTCCCAGGTCGGCATCTATCTGCGCCATCGCAGAGTCGACCGACAGCGTGTCAGTTGTCAGCGTGTCAACAGACAGTGTGTCGGCGCCCATCATGGGCATCACCGTCCACAGACAGGCTACCATCGCCAACAGCATGATGATTCTCTTCATATTACTTTTCGTTGTTTAATCGTGCAAAGTTACGAAAAAAGTAAAAAGGTAAAAAAGTAAAAGGGCAAAAGCTATTGTCTTTAACTCCTTTTAACTCCTTTAACTCCTTTAACTCCTTAAAAAACTCTTACCTTTGCAAAAAATTTGCAAGAAAGTTACTTTATGGAATATATGTCTCAGGAGGGCTACGACAAGCTCGTTGCCGAACTACGTCAGTTAGAGAGTGTTGAACTGCCACAGGTCAGGGATGCCATTGCCGAGGCCCGCGACAAGGGTGACCTCAGCGAGAATTTCGAGTACCATGCCGCCAAGCGCGAGCAGGGTCGCCTGCTCAGTCGCATCCGTTTCATGCAGCGCGTTCTGGAGAATGCCCGTGTGCTCGACACCTCTCACCTCTCTGCCGACAGTGTTGGTCTGCTCAGCAAGGTCGAGATGACCAACGAGAATACTGGCAGTCGCATGAGCTACACCATTGTCAGTCCCCATGAGGCCAACCTCCGCGAAGGCAAGATTTCCATCAAGTCACCCATCGCCCAGGCCCTGCTAAACAAAAAGGCAGGCGACACAGTTGTTGTCCGTGTCCCTGCCGGTATGGTTAAGCTCCGCATCGAGAGCGTCAGCCTCACTTCGTAACTCTCATCCAGTCTACATCCAGCCAACCACGATCGGCCTTGGCATTGTCCTCTACGCAGACATAGCCGAACTTCGCACCAATCCACTTGCCTTGGCGCATTTGGAACGTGCCACCTGCCTGTTGGAACTTCTTGCCGTCCAGACTATAGCTGAACGTCACCTGTGGTTTGCCCACATAGCCACCCTTGTTCTTCAGTTTGTCCTTGTCAGGCAAGGACACTTTTAGCTGCAGGTAGATATCCTCGTGGATGCCGGGCTTGTAGTCTATCTTGTCCTCAGCAGTAGGCTTCAACGTGGCGATGAGCTCCTCTTCCTGTGCCTTGCCCTTGTCGGCCTGTTTGCAGGTCAGTCGCAACAACTGGAATTCCTTACCCACACGCTTCACGACCAGTGCTGAGTAGTCCAGTCCCATCATGATGATTCCTGCCATCTGTCCATCGGCCTTCGACGTAAAGCGCACCTTGGTGGTAGCCATAAACTCGTCGGCAGGAGTCTTCTGCAACAGCATGTTGGGAACGAGGAAGAGATTGTTGGAGTGCTCAGGTAACTTATACGAAAAAATACGCATCTTACCGAAGGCGGTAGGTACGCCGAACTTCTCGTCGTAGTTGGCCTGCCACTGCCATTGCTTGCCGATGGTCGTGCTGTTAAATTCATCACTCTCCACAGGATTCACCACCTCTGTGCTCGACGCTTTCGGCTTCTGGAAAGTGGTCACGGGTTCGCCTTTCTTACCCATCACGGGCCAGCCTGTCGACCAGTTCACAGGGTTCAGGTGTACCACACGACCGTATGCCTCCTTGTCCTGGAAGTGCAGGAACCAGTCCTCACCATATTTCGTATGCACCCAACCACCCTGGTGGGGGCCATTGATATTGGTCTTACCCTGTTGCAACACGATCTTGTGCTCATAGGGACCGTAGGGCGACCTTGAGCGCATAGCCAACTGGAAGCCACCTGGTACGCCACCTGCAGGACACATGATCCAGTACCAGCCGTCACGCTTATAGAACTTCGGACCCTCGCAGGTACGGTTCTCCGTACCGTTGCCGTCGAACACGATGACGGGTTGCCCAATGGGCTTCGTACCATCTGCCGACATCTCACGAACGGTCAGCACCGAGGCATACTTCGAACGACTGTTAGCCCATCCGTTCACCAGATAGCACCTACCATCCTCATCCCACAGTGGTGTGGTGTCGATATATCCCTGTCCCTTGATGACGCAGACGGGCTGTTCCCACTCGCCGGCAGGGTCGCCGTTCTTCGTCTTCACCATATACACACCATAGTCGGGGTCGCCCCAGTAGATGTAGTATTGACCAGCGTGATAGCGGATGCTGGGTGCCCATACGCCATTGCCATGTTGTACGGTGCTGAAGTGCTCCAACAGTTTGCAGTCGCCCTCATAGAGGTTCTTCAGCGCATAACCCACTATCTCCCAGTTCACCAAGTCTTTGGAGTGCAGGATGGGCAGGCCTGGCGTACACTGGAACGACGAGGCCGTCATATAGTAGTCCTCACCCGACGCTCCCACACAGACGTCAGGGTCTGAGTAGTCCGCATTAATCACTGGATTGGTGTACGTGCCGTCCCCATTGTCGGGCGACCACACCTCTGATTTGTAGCCCTGTGCACAGGTCAGCATAGGCAACGCTACAGCTGCCATCATCAGTAGTTTTTTCATTGTCTGATACATATTTATAATTTGTTCTATGATTACTAACGAGAATATGCTCTTTTTATTGCAAAAGAACTAATAGATTGGTTTTCATCGTCGATTTGTCGTTTTGCGTTTGTTTCGGCTGCAAAGATACAAAAAATCCACCCTTTTGAGGTGGATTTTACGCTCAAAAGGGTGGAAAATAGTGCAAAAAAAATATAATTTGCCATTTTTACAGGGTCTGTCAGCCCATTCATGGTTTAACTTTTCACTATTCACTAGCGAAGCGTTTCACTTTTCACTATTCACTAGCGACAGCGCTATTTAGTTGTTATCTCCTGAGCCTGTGCCACTGCCGCCACCGTTGCCACCTCCATTGTCATCACCACCGCTAGGTGTCAGAGAACCTGAACCGCCACCGTTTTCGTTTTGGTTTTCGTCGTTTCCGTTCTCCGTGGTTCCATTCTCGTTTTCCGGGTCCTCCACGTTGCCATCGTCAGTCGAGGTTACTCGCTTCACTTCTTTGCCGTCACGGTCGTAGCAGGTAATCTGTACGGCAGTGCTTGCCAGCTCGTCCCTCATCCGCATACTTACCCACCTTGATCAGTTGTTCTTTTGCTTTTACTTTAAGTGCCATAATGTTTAGTTTTTGTGTTGGTTAATGACTCACCGCCGTACTGGCGTACCGACTCACCATTAGGATTTTTACTATCTCCATACCATTAACCTTAAATTTCTGTTTATATATTATATATAATAATATATAAAAGTAAAATATACTATTTTGATACGTCATTGAATTTTGCTAATGGTACGCCGGTATGGCGGTACGGCAAATTTTTCGAAAACTTTTTCGAAATTTTTTCAATATATAGGGAATATACCATTGATGACCTTGTGGAAGAATGCAACAGGGCAATGGCAAGGGGAATTCGATACACTAGGGAAAAAGCATTAAAATAGTCAAAAGTCGCTGGAAAAATGACATCAACTATTGCAAAAGTCGCTGGAAAAATGTATCTTTGCGCCAAAATTGATGTATAATGGCACTAAGAAGAAGAATAACAGGGACATTAAAAGAGTGGAAAGAGCGTCCGAACCACAAGCCGCTGGTTATAACGGGTATACGCCAATGCGGTAAGACCTTCATTGCACAGCGGTTTGCTGAAGAGAACTATGAGCACGTTGTTTATATCAACTTCTTCAAGCAAGAGGAAAGAAAGACGGCCTTTTACGGGTCTAAGGATGCCGACACCATCATCCTCAACTTGTCGGCTCAGATGCGCAATGCCAAGTTTGTTCCTGGCGAGACGTGCATTATTCTCGACGAGATTCAGGACTGCCCTGAAGCCCGCACAAGTCTGAAATTCTTCAAGGAGGATGGTCGCTATGACATCATTGCCACTGGTTCGTTGCTTGGTGTGCAGGGCTACGGCCAGGATGAAAAAAAGAAGCGCACAAGAAAAGTTGCCAAGCAGAATAAGGGCAGTAATTCAGTTCCTGTGGGCTATGAACAGATTGTCGAGATGTACCCGCTCGACTTTGAGGAGTTCCTTTGGGCAAACAACATGAGCGAGGAAATCATCGATGTGCTGAAGCGTTGTCTAGCAGAGGAGAAACCCGTACCAGAGGGCATCCATGTGGCCATGAAAACGCTGCTGTACCGTTATGTTGCCGTAGGCGGACTCCCTGCTGCTGTCAATGCCCTGATAGAGACGAGGAACATGAATGAGGTGAACGAGGTTTGGAAATCCATCCTCAAGGAGTATCGTTCGGATATGGTGAAGTATGCCGAAGACAAGGACAAACCCCACATTCGTGCCTGCTTCAATGCCATCCCTAAGCAACTGGCCAAAGAAAATAAAAAGTACCAGTACTCTAAAGTAGAGAGTGGCGGTCGTGGTGTGTTCTACAAAGACTCGCTGCAATGGTTGGAAGATGCCGACATCATTCGCCGATGCTACAACTCCAACATTACCGGCCTGCCGTTGGAGGGCAACGCGATAGACAATGTGTTCAAGGTCTATACCGCCGACATTGGAATGCTCGTCGCTATGTTGGGCGGTGCTACAAGGGCCGACATTCTGCAAGGCAATCTGGGTGGTTTCAAAGGAGCCATCTACGAGAATCTGATGGCCGATACGCTCATTAAAAAAGGGCAGAGCCTTTACTACCTTCAGAAAGACTCAGGTATGGAGCTGGATTTCCTCATCCGCTACAAAGGCGAGTGCGTGCCTGTAGAGGTAAAAGCCCAAACAGCACAGGCCAAGAGCATCTCCACCGTTAGGAAACATCCCGAGAAATACGGCGTGAAGCATTTCATCAAGTTTGGCGACTACAACATAGGCCGCGATGGCGATCTCCTGACCCTCCCCACATATATGCAGTTTCTGCTCGATCTTGAACCAGAAGTCGTGACGTTGGAGAAAATAGACACCGACGAACTTACTCGCTTGGCACGAGAGATATTGGGAAAGCAGTAGCGACAACGAATAAGAAAGATCATGGGGGGCGGTTCGCCAAGGATATTCGCAGCTATCTTGAAAAGGCTGATTATTTGGGTTGGCGTCCTGTGGCAGAGGGTAAACACATGGAAAGCGCATACTTTGCCTATTATTCTCGCGAGTTGGGATGTAAGACCTATCTTTGTATGCGTAAACTCGAAGATGGAAACATCTTTAAGCCCTATGCTATCATTGATGAACACACCTTCAATGCTGGTATCAGCGAACTCAGGAAATAAAAGAGCTCCGTTTTAACAAGTCGCTTGCCGATCCAAACGGGGCTCTTACCCTAAATAGGTTCCTTTCGTGATGCAAAGATAGGAACTTTTTCTGAAAGTTCCAAATTTTCGAGCAGCGAAATCAAGAAAAAGTTCATTTTTCTATGATGAGTCGTGAGACAACCGATGGAGCAGCAAGAGCCATCATGCCTGCATGTTTGGCCGCGTCGTGACAGAGGTCAACGCAGTTAAATTCGCTAAAGGCAAATTTTTCGAAATTTTTTCAATAAACAGGCAACAATATCGATTTTATTTGCTATCTTTGCAGCATAAAACTCAAAAGTTTCAATGAATGGAAATCATACTGAACGATTATCACAAGAAGGTGAATGCCGAAATGAGGCAGAAAGTGGCATACTGGAAAGAGCATCCGCTTTCGCGCACCGAGTCCTTGAGGAGATTGAAACTCTTGCGGGAACAACGTCTTGCAAGTCAGTCCAACTGGTAAGGCTCAAGAAGTGGGCACAGGAACAAGACTGCTGGTTTAGCGACTGCAGTCAGTTTGGTGATTACTTTGATCGCGGCTCTGAAAACGAGGTGTATTTATCGCCAGACCAAAAGAATATTATCAAGTTGAATGATTTCCGTTATTCAGACGATAATTTGACGTCTTTTTTTGAACGCATCAAAGCACATAACAAGTATTTTGACGCATGCCCTTATAGCATGATTGGCTTTTCAGAGAATCGTGATGGCAAAGTGTGTGCAGTTCTTGTACAACCATTTATATCAGATGCACGTCTTGCAACAAAAGGGGAAATACATGATGAGTTTATTCGTCTTGGCTTCCATTCAGAGGATAATGGCGAATATTTCACCAATGGTCTGCACGATATTTTTGATGCTGTAGATGGTAATGTGTTGGTGGATGATGAAGGCCATTTATTCTTTATTGATACTATCATCTATGAATCGGGCATTGGAGGCGTTGACATGTATAATAGTTTGTCGCCTAGAGCAAGCTCAAGTAAATAAAAAACCGCTGAACTGATTTGCTAACCCGATTACGGTGCTACTCTTTCATTTCAACGGCTTTGTTTTGTTAGAACGGTTGCGGAGCTTGATGCAATCGCGCCTATATGCAACTCTCATTCACGTTGCAAAGATAAGAGTTTTTTCTGTAAGTCCCAAATATTTTCCCCAAAATCTACTTTTTTTCGACAAAAAGAAGGTGGCTTCCATTTTTTTTGCTATCTTTGCAGTGTCATAGAATTAATAAGACTAATTATGGAAGCAAAGAAGTCTGCATTTTCGCAAAGAACTCCTGAAGAAATCAGAGCATGGTTCAATCGTGCAAAAGCTCGCCAGCAGCAGTTGGAAGAGGAAGGAAGACGTATGTGGGAAGAAGAGCAGCGTATAAAGGCTGAAGCCCAGAAATACTACGAATTGGAATACGCATAAAAACATGAAACGCCTCGACGTCAACCTTATAAATCTTTTTTCAACCTACCATGTTTGGGAGGAGTCCAATCGTTTCTATTTTGAGACAGATTACAATCTGAAATACTTTGTTGATTTCACGTTGGACGACAATCCCGAACGGGTTGCCTATTGGTTTAATCTTGTCAACATGAGCGGAGAGTCGTCTCCCAATGACTTGAAGATTTGGCAGACAGTATTTTGTGTTATTGAAGAGTTCTTCCATGAGAATCCCGACATTCTCCTTTATCTTTGTAGCACGCAAGGAGGGCAACAGGCCCAACGAGCAAGACTATTCTCATACTGGTTTAATAAAGCAGGTCAACAGGAGCGCTATTATTTTAAGACCGTTGAGGTTAAAGGAGAAATCCCCGGAACAAAAGAGTATGTCGCTATCATTATTCCACGAAATCATCCGCAAGCCCTAGAAGTCCTCGCCAAATTTGACGAGGAAACTTCTATGTTTAATGCGATGAAACCCTAACGCATCACCTGATGCCGTTAGTACTCTGCAAAAGTACAATCTCTTTAATGGGTTGTTGATGTTTTTGTTTAAATCCAAGTGAATCAGGGGACGGTGGATCAGGGGACTGTCCCGCGATCCGCACACTGACAACTTCCAAAAGTTTGATTACGACTCCAGAAAGATTGGCTGCTACTATGGCATCGCGCCCTTTGGCAGACTGTCTGGAAGCAGCATCAACGGAAAGCCGCGAGTCAGCCCGTTTGCCAACA
>Ga0247609_10001634_pt1 | contig 25983 bp, 61 predicted proteins | sample 172DNAGHGlowgp2_FD_193487 | JGI IMG/M metagenome (GOLD analysis project Ga0247609, IMG submission 193487) | Sheep rumen microbial communities from Palmerston North, Manawatu-Wanganui, New Zealand - 1728 DNA GHGlow gp2 | ecosystem: Host-associated > Mammals > Digestive system > Stomach > Rumen ...
TGGATATCTAACAGAGTTCTTGGGGATAAAACAATCGGGAACAAGGTTAGGTTGTATGGACGGTTCAAATTTGAGAAAGGTGAATGTTATTTCATTACGGATAAAATTGCATAGGGGGTGGTTATGGATAAAAAGAAACTTTTTGATGAAGTCGCACTAAAAGACTTAAAGAAAGTAAATGAACTTTATTTGAAAGGCTGGACAAATACTTCGGATTTCAACGAAGCAGTGGACAGCCTTTTATTTTCATTGTCTGTGTTTTTACAGGCACAAGAAAGTCAGGAAATTGCATAGAGGAGGTGAATTATGCAGGAACTTGAAGAAAAATTGGACGCTTTGGAAGCTAAACTTCTCAAAGAGATTACTAAAATTACAGATGATAACTCTGACATCTGGAATTCGTTAAATAATTTTGCAGATGCAATTATTGTCTTGACCAAGAACTTTAAAGAACTTCGCACAGATGTAGACAAGTTGATTGAGAACAATCAGGGATGCAGAAAGTCAGCATAATAAGTTTGCAATATTAACTTAATGTATTTATAATTAATATTAATGGGAGGTGGAGTATGTTTGTAATATGCTATTACGGTTCCAGCGGAGACGGTTACGTTGGATATGATAATAAGCCTTGTAATTCTGTAGATTATGCTATGCAGTTTTATACAAAAGAAGATGCTGAAAGCAGACGTAATGAACTTCAGAATGAATGGGGCAGCAAACTTTACGTATGCAAACTTAAGGAGAACTGAAATGCTAATTCCAAAATTAGATATGCACGAATGGTATGTTGAAGACCAGATGTATGTAGGACAAAGATACTTTGTTTACGACACTGAGAAAGAAGAGTTTTTAAAGACTAAATCTTTTAAGGCCTTTGAGACTCGACAGGAATGTCAGGACGCTATTGATTTTTTTAATAGTCTTCAGTTATTAGATGCATCTTAGGAGGTTTTTATGCCTGGTTTTTATGAATATTTTAGTGACAAGGATTTTGAAGAAGGAAGAAAACTTTTGCTCGAAGCAATAGACAATGATAGGAAAAAAACTACCGATGTCAAAAAACAGGGGTTTCTTTTTGAACTTTCTCAACATCCTATCAATACGGTTGAAGACTTGCTTGAAGTAGACTATCTCTATAACGATGGAAAACTACGTTCTTATGAAGAAGTCAGCTTCAGAAACAGCTATAACGCGACACAGAAAAAAAGAGATAACTACGATGAGATAAGGCATAAAAACAATGTAAAGCATTATATTATTCCGTTTATTGTAACTTTTATTGTCACATTACTGATTATTAGAAACGTTATAATTGGACCAATATTTGCCTTGCTATTTGCTTTTATAGCCGCGTACATAGGAATGATTGTTGGGTACAAAAAGAATGTTGAAATAGCAGAAAGCTTGTATCTTACAAAAAAAGATCCTCGTGTTAGAAATGAAATCCACAAGAAAGACGCAGCAGTCGCAGCCGGTATTACATCTACTGTAATCATCTCTAAACATCTGAAGAAAGCTGTCAAAAATGTTCAAAATGTTGATAGCTGGGAGGAAATGAAGTAACACAAGTTAAACAAAACATAACAAAAGTTATTGACAGTATAACATAAGTTAGGTTATAGTTATATCAGATTAAGTTTCTGATATAGCGATTGAAGGCGTATAGGCTTAGTCCTATACGCCTTTTTTGTTGCTTTCGGGAGGAATTATTATGGAAAAGCAGTCAACATTCTGTGAGGATTTACCTCGTAAAAAGAATCACAAGGAAATACGTATAGCCGTATGCAAGGCTATAGACTCGTTTGAAGATGGTCAGAAGTTTTCAGGTGAGATGATCCAGGAGCGTGCCGCACAATTCTATCCAGAATGTGCAGGCAAGTACCTCGAAACAATTATGCGATATATGAGAAAGTATCGCAGGGAAGAATGTGTCTGTGTAGACAGATACAATTCAATTTATCAGAAAATGCCTAGACAGGCTTAGGTGGTTATATGCTGAGTTATATTGAAAATGATGTTTATTTCTTATCAATGGATATGTGTGATGACGGTAACTGTGTAATTTTATTAAGAAAGAAAATTGATGAAAATCACGGCGAAAGAGTTTATACACATTATTGTAACGAATCTACAAAAAGTGCAGATTTTTGCATTTACTACGATCTTGAATACAGAATTAAGAATAACACTCTTAATGATGATTACATCAAAACATTAAAATAGGAGGGTTATATGGCTTTTTGGATTATATTATTAATATTATTATTCATAGGTTTTGTAGCCTGCATATTCTTTCACGAAGAAGAGCTTACAGTTTTATCTTGTATCATCTTCGTGGCCTGCGTTGCAATATTTATTGCTCTTGTCAAAATAAGAAGAACAAACATTTATTCTTATCAGGAAGCAAAAGCACATCCAGAGTATTTCAGCAATTCACAACGTATCAAAGATAACGAAGTTATTGCAAAGATCAAAGCTCACCAGGGAACTATTTTCTCGTTCTACAACGGCATCGAGTTTGAATACTTTGAAATTGAAGACGGCAGCAAAGTTATTATTAAGGAGTAGTTTATGCAGAGATTGAAAACAAGAGAAGCAGAACATATTTGTGTGAACTGCGAAAAGAAAGCCTGTGCAAACGATCCAAATAAAATAATGTGTGCTTTCAGAATGGATGATTCTTACTGTGACAGAATCGAGGATATTGATCTTTTGATTGATAAACTCAAAAACAAGGAGTAAATATGATTTTAGTTGAAGATGGAGATAAATATTTCACAATAGCAGACTTCTTCTGTAATGATAAAGAACACTATATCAAAATATTTTATCGTGATGGAAAAACAAGACTTATACAGGACGTTGGATTCAACATTGTTTTTGATGATGGAATTATACGTTTATCTATAAAACGAGATGAAGCCTATGAGAAGTCCAAATGATATTGTGAATGTCCTTTATGGCTGTGAAGCTGCGTTTAAAAACGTCATAGGATTTTGCAAGTATCATCACAGGTTTTTAACTGTGAATCAACTAAAGCAAAAACAATGTCTTGGGAAACAGTGTCCGCTGCTTAGGAGAATAAAAAGTTCTCTTTATTGGAAACAAAGAGAACTAAAGAAACAAAAAAAGAAGGAGCGTATATGTCTAACAAAAAAATAAATCTGATAGGTCAGCGTTTTGGAAGACTTACAGTAATTTCAGACGCTGGTATTCGAACTTCAAAAAATGGACGGAAATTTTATATATGGAACTGTGCTTGTGATTGTGGAAATACATCTGTTGTTACTACTTCAAATTTGCGAGGGAATAAGGTTCTAAGCTGTGGATGTTATAAAAAAGACAGAGCGTTCGAAGCTAATTATATAAATTTACAAGGCAAGACTTTTGGCAGATTAACAGCGATATCTTATATTCATAAAAATGGTAAGTTATACTGGAAATGCAAATGTGTTTGTGGAAATTATGTAGATGTAATACCATCAAGCCTTATTAGAGGGGAAACGCGTTCTTGTGGTTGCTATCAAAGAGAAATAATGAGTCAGATTAAAAGAAAAAAAAGTATAAAACAGACAAGATTATACAGGATATGGGGTGCAATGAAATATCGTTGTTACAATCCAAACTGTCACTCATACCCAAGATATGGTGGGAGAGGAATTGAAATATGCGACGAATGGAAAAATAATTTTTTATCATTCCAAACGTGGGCACTGCAAAACGGTTATAACGATTTTCTATCAATTGATAGAAAAGATTGTAACGGAAATTACACTCCAGAAAATTGTCGTTGGGCTGATGCAAAACAGCAAGCTATGAACAGAAGCTCAACAAGGTTTATTGAATACAAAGGAGAACAAAAATCTATATACGATTGGTCTGTGGAACTTAAAATCAATTATGATACGCTTATTGATAGAATAAACAAAGGTTTGTCGATGGAAAAAATAATGAACACCCCAATCAAAACAAGAGGAAGGTATAAGCCATTGTCAACTATGGAAAAAGAGCAAATAAAAGAACTTTATAACAAAGGCGTATCCAAGAGTGCTTTGTGCAAACAGTTTTATACATCTTTTAAAACTTTAAAATTGCTATTGGGAGGAACGGAAAAATCGGAAGTTGCTTAAACATTCAAAAAAAACTTAAACGTATGATTAAAGCTTTTTCAACTTAATTAAAGTATTTCTTTTGTCGTAAGATTTCGGCGATAAGCGAAACAAGAAAACATCGGATTGTTAATCCAGGTTTTCTGTGTCAGACAGAGAGGTTCTTTATGGATAAGTTGAAAGCTGATCTTATCAAGATTGCAAGCCTTGCAAAGGCTATAGTTCTTGATAAGGACAACATACCGGCTGAGAGTATAGCACTTACTATGGCAGAAGAGATTCTGAAGTATAGTGCAGATGCTCTTGAAAGTATCGATTAATTGGGTGCGGTTCTGATTTTTATGGCCAGAACCGCATTTTTTTTGTTGACAACTAACCTAACAAAAGTTATACTAAAGATAACAATAGTTAATACGACTTAAACATAAGTTAGGTTAGAGAGTAGTTGGCCCTGTTCTTTTACGGTGTATCGCTTACCGAGAGAGCAGAGTCAACTACTCTTGGAAGTGATGTGAAAGTTAGCTCAGTTCTTTCACCTCATTTGTGGTGTACTAAGAGGCCGCCGGAAACTGAGCATCCGGCGGCCTTCTTTATTCAGGAGGCGATATGGAACTTAGTGAAGAAATTAAAAAGATTACTGAGTTCTGGATTGGTTTCGAGTTTCTTAAAAAATACAAAGAAGAAGGAGCCAAATATATTACACAGATTGAAAACGAAGTAAAGGAGAATCAAGATGAACTTTGTTAAAACATTGAAACCAAGAAGAGGCGGAAGATATAGCGGAGACGGAAGCGTTATTATTGCAGACGGTGTAATTGCTATAAGAATACCAACTAACAAATTTTCTTTCAAAGAAATCGGGATTATTAAAGATGGTATTGGTGTTGAGCTTGAAAAGAGCAGCAAGAAACGCACTGCACCAAATCTCTTTACAAGAAGATGCTTTGAAAGTGATGACATTCCAGTTGAGCTTCAGGGTGAAAAATATCGCTTCAGAATTCCTGGAGAAAAGATTTCAGATACAGAATATGTATTTATGTTCAAAAAAGCAAAAATGCTTAACAAGAAATAGGAGCAAGTTATGGAACGACCTAACCTTGTTGGAAACAAATATAGTATGCTAACTGTAATTTCTTTTAATTCTTCAAGAAAAGGACGTTACTATTGGAACTGCAAATGTGATTGTGGAAACAATACTGTTGTTTGCACAAGAGATTTACGCAGTTTTAGAATAAAAAGTTGCGGTTGTTTGATAGATAAACACCGTTATAAAAAACACGGACTTTCAAACTCAAGACTTTATCATATTTACAGAGGTATGAAAGGTCGTTGTTGCAATCCGAATAATAAGGATTACAAAAACTATGGAGGAAGAGGTATAAAGATATGCAACGAATGGCTTGATAAGAAGAACGGTTTTATAAACTTTGTAAATTGGGCGTTATCAAATGGTTATAAAGACAATTTATCAATAGACCGAATAAACGTAAATGGCGATTACTGTCCTAGTAACTGTCACTGGGCTTCAATTAAAGAACAAGGAAATAATACCAGAAAAAATACACTTCTAACATATAACGGACAAACAAAAACACTTCAGCAGTGGAGTGAATTTGCAGGAATAAACAAGACTACATTACGAGGAAGAATATTAAGAGGATGGAGCTTAGAAGACGCTTTTAATATTCCTTGTGATTCTAAACTTAGACTTTCATATAGAAAAACAATTGGAGGTTATTAATTATGGAAAACAACATTTTTGAAGAATTAAACAAAGTAAACGTAAATGACCACGTTGAAAAGAAAAACACAGGTAAGACAACTCTTTCTTATCTTAGTTGGAGCTGGGCCTGGACAGAAGTAAAGAAACGCTATCCAGATGCAAATTATGAAATTGTAAAGTTTGAAAACGGATTGCCATACACTTATGATGAAAACACGGGTTATATGGTTTACACAAAAGTTACAATCGGCGGTATTACACACGAAATGTGGCTGCCTGTAATGGATAGCCATAACTGTTCTATGCTTTCACATCCATATGAAGTGAAAACTAAGTACAACTCTTACACAGTCGACAAATGTACAATGTTTGACGTAAACAAAACAATTATGCGTTGTCTTACAAAAAATCTGGCTATGTTTGGACTTGGCTTATACATCTATGCGGGCGAAGATCTCCCAACAGATGAATCTGACAATCCTAAAACTCCACAACCATCTACTGATGAACCAAGTGAAGAAGTTGTGCAGCAGACAACTATTCTTGAAGGATACATCAACGACGGTATTTTGAAAGATAAATATCTTGAAAAGGCTCAGATGTATATCAAGACTAGAAATCTTGAAGGAATGAAAAACACAATAGATTGGTGCAAATCGCAGGCGACTGCGTAAAAATAACCGAATAGCCGGTAAGTCCTGGCGGAATAAGTGATATTTGTACAGTTGGTTCCCAAGCCCAATGCCCTGTACAAAGTTCCAGACGTTATTCAAAAGGACTTATTTTATACCGCCTGACCATTAGGCAATAACGAGGGGAAAAATGATAAGTAATACTAAAATCAGAAAAGAAATGGAAAAAGTTCTTAACATTAAGTCGCCGCTAAACGCAAACCACGAACGAACTTTAATCAACTGGCCTATGAGAGACTTCAGACACGCTCTGATGACTCTTACTGATATGCCACAGATTATGTCAGTGTCATTCGAGTTTACCGACGAAGACATTAAGAACGAACTAACAACAGCAATTCTGAAAACAGAATCAAGAACAATCAAACTTACATACGACTACAAGTCAAGCGTGGTTGAATGCTTCTGCATTGGTCGTGATATTGATGCAGTAAGAAAAATCGTAAACATTCGAGAAATGGCAGACTTTGTAAGAGAGTATTTTCCGGCAAAGAAAAGAATTGTAGTGGTAAGGAAGAAGAGTGTTTAAGGTAATTATTAATTCCAAATATCATTACATTCGTGGCGTGAGAAACCACGAGACAATCACACTGATAGTAAGAGCCTTTCTAGGACAGGCAAAACATATCTTATTTGTCAGTGGGTAAGATTTGTTTTTCGGTATCTCAAAACCGAAAGCCTGTGCTAAAAAGGCTTTTTTATTTTCTAGGAGGGGAAAGAAAATGAAAGAATTAGAAAACGAAAGTTTCATAGTTATAAAACCATTTATGGTTACTGACTTGAAATTGAAAGGTAATTCTCTGCTTCTGTATGCTTTAATTTACGGAATATCAGTAAATAAAGGTGCGTTCTACGGAAGTATTGAATATATGCAAACCTGGTGCAATGCTTCAAATAGAAACGTAATAGACTGTCTTCAAGGTTTGATAAAACAAGGTCTGATTACAAAGAAAAAAACAGGTAATTCTGTAATTTATGTAGCTAAAAAATATGAAGCAGATACAGAAAATGTCGATTTATTAAAGTTTATAGAGAGTGAAGAAAGTTCACTCGCAACAGTGAAGAAAGTTCACTCTAAGAGTGAAGAAAGTTCACTCGCAACAGTGAAGAAAGTTCACTCTAAGAGTGAAGAAAGTTCACACAATAATATAGATATAGAATTTAATGATAATATAGTTAAAAGTATTAACTCAAAACAAAAGAAAAAGCTGTCAAAATCAGACAAAAATCAGGAATATCTTAACTCTCTTACAGAACAACAAAGAAGCGATTCATTAAAGCTTACTAATTCAATGAAACTTGCTTTCAGAATTTTAGATCCAAAGTTTAATAGAAAAGCTGAACAGTTTCTTGAATGGCAAGTTTTATTTGCAAAGTTCTTAATAGAATCTGATAGAACGGTAGATGAAATACAAAACACAATGGACTTTGCTATGAATGATGAATTCTGGGTAGGAATAATATATAACCCACAAAAATTAATAAATAACTACACAACAATATATCGTCAGTCTATATCAAAGAAATCAAAAAACAATAAAGTTGCATTAAAGCTAGACTTCGACAAAAGAAAGTTAAATGACAAGTATGACCTGGATGCAGAGTACTAGGAGGAACTTATGGACGAAATAAAATCAACACAAACAATACCAATGTTCAGCATCTTAGAAAATGAAGAAGTAGATACTGAAAAGCTTGATGAGTACGAAAAAGAACGTGCTCAATATGAAGCAGAAAAAGAAAAGAAGCAGCACTTCGATTATCTTAAATCCTGCAACATTGAACCTGAGTTCTTTAATTACGAACTTAAAGACTTTATTCCACGCTCTCCGTCACAGGAAAAAGCAAAGAAAGCTGTAGAAACTATGATAAACAACAAGTCCGGCAAAATAGTTCTCTTAGGCTCGAACGGAATAGGAAAAACAATGCTTGCAAGTATTGCTGCAAAAACTCTTGGCGGTAAGATTTTCACAATGTATGAAATCTCAACAATGATCCGTCAGTCATACACAATAAAAGCAGAGAAATCAGAACTCGAAATCGTAAATGAACTTGCTTCAATTCCGTTCCTAGCTATTGATGAACTTGGAAGAACAAAAGGAAGTGATACGGAACAAAACTGGCTGTCTTATATTCTTGATAAAAGGCATACAAGAAACTTACCGTTTATGCTTCTTAGCAACAGTCATCTTAAAAAAGATTGTCCAGACGGCGGTTGTCCAAGATGTTTTCAAAACTTTATGGATAACGATATATTAAGCCGTTTAAGGCAGAACACAATAGTTGTTGTAGTTTCTGCAGATGATATTCGTTCAAAGAATCATACAAGCGAGTTCTGGGAGGATAAATAATGACACCTATAATACAGACACAAACAATTAAACCAAAGATCAACTGGAAAAAAGTTGGATTCTTCGCAACGGTAATAGTTCTTGCAATTGCTTTCTTCGTTATCGGATGTATGTGGTCTTTCATAGCAGGAACAAAGAAAGTAAAAGAAGTTGCGGTTGCAGTTGACTTTACTCTCCCTACAGAAGATACAGTAGAAGAACCTCATCGCTATCAGTTTCTTAATAAAGCACTTTCTGATTATATCTGCGATTTATCGTCAGAACTTGACGTAAATCCTAACTTAGTTGTTGCAATTCTTATGGCTGAAAATCCAGAGTTTAATCAGGAAGCAATTCACAGAAATGAAAACGGCACAATAGACTGCGGCCTGTTTCAGCTTAATGATAGATATGTATGGACTACATTTAAGGCTGCTTACTGGTTCAACAATATCGAGCTTGATCCGTTCAATTGGAAGCACAACGCTTATATTGCTATGCATCATATCAAAGCACTTCAAGACCAGCTTAAATTACAGGACGAAGTAATTATGGCTTACAACTGTGGAATAGGTGCAGTAATGAACGAAACTGTTCCTGCTGCAACAAAAGTTTACCTGGCAAAAGTAAAGAACAATATGGTATTACTAAAAGGAGCTGAAGAATGAGTGAGCACATTTTATGGGAAACTATTGATGAACAAAAAGAAAAAATTGCAGACCTTAAAAGAGAAAATCGTCTGCTTGGTGAACGCTGTAATCAGTTGCTCAAAGATAAAGGCTATTTGACAGACAGGATTGACAATCAGACTGTTGCTTATGAAACACTTAAACTTCACGACCAAGAAGAAATAGGAATGTTGAATAGCAAGGTTGAAGAACTCGAACAACAGATAAAGAAAATGAAGCGTGATGTAAAACAAGAACAGTCCTATTGGAATAGTTGCGAAATGCAGTATGACCTATACCAAAGATTACTTGATAAATGGGAGATAAAAGAATGACTAAAGCAGGAAGTAAACGGAAAATGACATTGGCAGATGCTTGTAATGCTGTTGCAAGACTTGAAAAAGAAAATCAAGACATTCGTGATAATTACGACCAGTTCAAAGCAACAGCAGAACCTGAAATAGAAATATTGAAAAAAGAAAATGAGAAACTGAAAAATCGAAATGCGGAACTAAAAGGAATGTATGCTCATAGTGCAAGAGAAGCAGGAACATATAAGCAGTTTTTTGAGCAACTTAAAAAAGAAAATGCAGAACTGAAAGCAAAAAATAAATGGTATTCAGAACAAGTATGCAATAAGGAATGTGCAGAAGTATGGGGAAATCTCACTAAAGCAAAAGAAGTTATCAAAAGTTCTGTAGTTTTATTAACAAAATCAAGAACCGCATTAGATACGAAAACATATCTTATGAAAGCAGAGAAGTTTATAAAGGAGATAGAAAAATGACAGACGAAGAAATATTAGAACGTTATGAAGAACGTCACAGATGTTTTACCTTTAATGAAAATTATAAGGAATGGGTGATAGGATTGTTGATATTGATTGCTAGGATTTTATTACATAAAAAATAGACGAGTTTTAGACAAGATTTAGACAAGATTTAGACAAGGAGATAGAAAAATGAGAATAGGTGATATTTTAATAATGGTTTATTTTTGCATTCTGCATTTCTTCTGCGGATATTTCCTCGGAAAGAATAAAGATAAGGAGTAAATTATGAATATACAGTATAGTTGGTGGTGTCCTTGTGGGTGTTATAACATCTATCGTTCTAAAGACGGAAAGGACAGACGGATTTGTGAAAAGTGCAAAAAAGATACTACAGATATAGAAGTTGAGATTGTCTGTACTGAAAATGAAGATTAAGGAGTAAATTATGACAGATTTTAAGAAAGTTACCCATATCAAGACAGGTAAAACATATTTTGTTATCAAGCGTGATGTAATTGAATGTACAAATGGGCGTGAAGATAAGAAGTATGTGATTTACTGTGATGGAATAAGAAACGCAAAGTTCTTTTGTCGAGAGCAAGAAGAATTTGACAAGAAGTTTAAGTAGTTCACAAAACAAAGGAGTAAATTATGTTTTTTAATGTTTTTATTCAGATAGACAAGAAAGAGCAATGTACAACAGATTGCTTTTATTACAATGCAGAAAATCATTACTTGAACTATCATTTACCGTATCAAGATAAAGATGGTTGGTGTTCTGTTTCAAATGTTGAATGTGAAATCAAAGTTGATAGACCAATGATTTATATTTATGCAAAAACAATCAAGGAGTAAATTATGTTTGAAAAAGAAGCAGAAGAAAGAATAACAGAACAATACGGAACATCAGGTGAGTACATTACAAGACAAAGAATATGGCAAGACGGTGCTGAGTTCGCCTATAACAAGGCGAACGAATGGCATTATGTATCTGAAAAAGGAACACCAACAAAAGAAGGACATTATCTTGTATGTTTGCGGAACAAAGACCACGATATTTTTGACTGTTGGATATACTACGATAAAGATGTTGTGTGGTATTCAATGAAAGTGCGAATGAAAGATATTTACGCTTGGAAAGAAATTGTACTTCCAGAACTAAAGGAGAGTGAATAGAAATGACTAAACAGATTAGAGAACAAGTTTATCAAAAATATAATGGTCGATGTGCTTATTGCGGAAATAAAATAACTTTGAAAGAAATGCAGGTAGACCATATTATTCCAAAGAGATTAGGCGGTGCTGACAGCATAGAAAATTATAATCCTTCCTGTCGAACTTGTAATCATTATAAGAGAGCAACAAGACTTGAAGCGTGGAGAGAATATTTCTTAGGTGAACTTATCAGTCGTATCAAGAAAATCTATATTGTAAAGGTTGCAGAACGGTATGGAATGATAACCTTTCACGAATGGGATAAAAAGTTTTATTTTGAAAAGGAGAGTAAATAAATGAATGAAACACAGCTTGTATATGAACGAATGAAGTGTCAGATTCAAAATCTTGAAGAAGAAAATAAAAGATTAAGAGAGGCAAATGATTTTTACAGGGATACGCCTCGTAAAATAATTGTGCAATTCTGGATGTGGTATGTTTCTGGAAATCACAAAAGAGATTTGTCTAGGATAGAAGAAGGTGAAAAATACGCTGAAAACTTTCTTAATGATTTAGTAAAAGAAATCGGAGGTATTGAATAGATGAAAGAAATAGAAATTAAACAGATAGGCAATATTGTCTGGTATTTGATTGATAATGTTGTGGTTGCTTATCGTGTTGATAATGTTTCATACACTCCATTTTTAGTAGAATTAACACAAACAACTTTACAGGAGAGTGAATAGAAATGACAAAAGAAGAAAAACAAAAAACATTTGATACGCTAGAAAAGTGGGTTGAAAGGTGCGAAAGTTTCTACGAACATTTTGAAGATGTGTTCAAAGAAAGAGCAGATGCAATACTTGAACTTCAAGCAAGAATAGATTCTACTTCGGGTTTAGATGAATATTTGTTTTGTTGTGGATTTATAACTGTAGAGAAATATTTAGAGGTTGCAGATAGGTTGGATGTGGTTTGGAAGAAATTAAGAAAACTGTTTGAGATTAAACAAAAAGAAAAGACAAGGTTTTATACAGTTAAAAATAATAATAAAAGTTGCTTTGATTGTATGTATAAGCGTTCTCTGATTGCAAGTAAACAAGACTGGTGTTTATGTACAGGCAGAAGAATAAATGAATTAGTGGGGTGTGGATTATGGCAAAAAACGAACTCAAAGAACAGTTGAAAAGTTATGAAGAATATATCAATGACATTCCGCTTGTAATAGACCCTTGCAAACAATGTAAGATTTACAAGACAAAAGGTGGTTATGATACAGGACATTTTGACAGTAACGGAGATTGGGTTGAAGGGGCTTGTAAAACTTGTTGTTGGTTTTATGACAGCAAATTTGAGGTGGGTGTATGAGTGATGAAGAACATCTTATTGAAAACCTTATCTGCTACGTTCAATCAGTAGGTTGGGCTAATGTTCCAAATAACGTTGGTTCACTTGCCTTTCATAATGTTTATAAACGTTATGGAAACAACGGAAGAACAGAAGTAGATAGAAAAACTTTCAAGTGGTTGTTAGATATGGCTGTTTATGTCGTATATCAAGCAACTATGGGAACTGATTTTAGTGAGGAGGAATAAAATGAAAAAGATTAAAGGTTATAATATTGTAAAAGAAAAGACAAATGAGCTTCTCGTTTCTATCGAAGTTGGAAATGATGAAGTTATCGAAAAAGACGGATATAAGGTTATTCCGTTTTATGAAGAAGGAAATCCTACTATCGAACAGAATACAGGAGAGAATCAGATTGAAGGCGGCGTAGTAAGTATCAGCGGTTCGGTAGATACTTTTAGATGTTGGAAATGTGGAAGAACGCTACCAATTTCCGAAAGAACAGATTTTGCCTATATGTCTAATCCGCCAAAATATGCTTGTAAAGAATGTGAAGGGATAGAGAAAGAAAAACAATACCAACCATTCAAAGATTGTGACGAACTTATACGCTATCACGAAAAGCATCTTGCTATAGTTACAACAGACTTGAATCACTCAAGACCAACTATCTGGGTGAAAAGTAAAAGATATAAAGTTGATAATCTAATAACTGCATTTGATAACGACAACGAAAGTATCGGTGGTTCTTGTGTTTTTTTACAAGATATATGGGTAGATATGCAAGAGTTGTTTGATAACTTTACGTTCCTTGATAATTCGCCTTGTGGTGTGTTGAATTGATTAAATCAGACTTCAAGGTACGATTCAATTAACTTAAAGTTGCATCAGTATTACTTTCAACTGATAATTAAATCAGCAAGGAGGTGGTATTATGAAAAGGTCAGAAGTGTATTATATCGTAGTCGGAAGATTGATTGGGTTGGTGTTGGGAGTGGTTATAGGAATTATAACTTACTGCCGATAATGAAGCGAGGTGAATTATGGATGAAGTGATTAAAGAAGAAGGTAAAGAAGAAAAACCAAAGAAAGAAAAGTTCAGTTTAATAAAGTTCTTCGCTCAAAGAGTAGAACTGTTGAGAAATGATAAAAAACTCTCATTGATATTCTTTCTGCACCTGCTATTAATCGCTCTGCACGTTTACGAGGACTATGTAGGAAATGTTGAATACTATTGGTACCTGCGTGCAGGCGGATGCGGACTGATTGCTCTTGGTATATTCTCTTTTGGAAGAAAAGGGTTAGCGTGGGCCTTAATGATTTATGCCTGCGTATTGGTCTATATAAACAACTTCTATAACTACGCTACGATATTCTTTATGCTTGTTGCTATAGGTGCAGACCCTAAGTTGAAGAAGGTTGCTCCGCTTGTTTATCTGTTGAATGTGTTTATTGCTTTTACGATGAAACGATTGGGAATAACACCGTTTTCAATTCACTTGGTTTACTGTTTAATGTTTTACACAAAAATCGGTTATGTATTTGCAATTCACAAACCAGAAAGATTAAATCTTACTAATGATGAGAAATTAATCTTGGACGAGCTTGCTAAGGGAAAAATGCAAAAAGAAATAGGTCTATATTCCCAACAAACTATTTCTGGAAAATTAAAGAGTGCAAGGGAGAGGAATCTAATCGAAACAACTACAGATCTTGTTATAAAATACAAAGAAGAAAAGGATAATTAATCCGGCTTCTTAAACTGAACTTCTCCGTTGCCGTTAAGGATTCCAGCCTGCTTGAGGACTTCGCAGCTTAATCCCAGGTTGGTTCTTACAGCATCGCGAATTTCTTCAACATTTTTAAGAATCTTATTCATATCGCTGTCATCATTCATTGTTTTTACATAATGCTTTACGGCAGCATCAATGAATACAGCAATATTCCAATCACCTTTGTTTTCAACAATCGCATTATAAGTAGAAGGGTAAATGTTTACCGTCTTCTGTGTTTTTTCATATTTCTGGATTTCAGTCATACTTAAATTATAAAATATTATTATTAAAAATGCAATAAAAAACACATAAATATTGTGTAATAAAACTTTACAACACACCTAAATAGTGTTATTATTAATATAACAAATGTTAGGAGTATTATGAGTAAAATAAGTTTCAAGGCAATTCCTCGCAAATTCGAAAACGGTTCATATTTATTACTTCCTGCTACAAAAGCTGATAGGGTTATATTAGATACTTTCTCTGAAAATACCGGAGACAGGTATGTTACAGTTACAGTTAATTTATCAAGGGCAAATAAGTCTTACGACCAGGTAAAAACAGTTTTTGCACTTATTGACCTCAGGTTTGAAATTCAACATCACAGAAAGCCTACGGATACAGAGCAGGCAATTGTATATTCACGATTGATGTGGAAATACGCAGAGAAAGTTCCAGACCCATTAAATCCAGACGAGATGGGGCCAGTACCACTTTCAGCAATGTCTAGGAGCCAGGCAGCTTCTTTTATCAGTTCAATTATCGCTGATATTTATGAATATGCAGGAGATGCTCTTATAGATACTCAGCAAGTAGAACTTAAAGAGATTTTTGAAGAGTTTCAGAGTGCTACTGGTTATGGAGTAGGAAACTATATTGATTATGATAAAAATGGAAATCTGCTTTCAGAAGAGAAATGGAGAGAGAAGAACCACTATTCATTTGCTTCTGGAGTAAATACTGAGGATTTGCAGCTTCATCATATTTTAACAAGGTCAAGTAAGCCTCAGTATGTAGATTCTGCCTGGAACTGGATTATGCTTACAGAAGAAGAGCATATGAGAATTATCCACGCAAAGGGTGGCTGGCAAAAGTTCTTAATGATATTCCCTCATTGTGCAAACAGAGTAAAGAACGCATATGATATGGCAAAAGAATTGTATCCGCCGGAGATTCAGACCGCATTTATCAAACTTGGTCTAATAGACGAAAAATCAGACGAATTAGACGAACATTTAGACGAGAAGGTAGACAAAGATTCAAGTTCCTTGAGCTTTGACGATATGAAACCAGTTGTCAAAGATAATTTAACAACTAAACCAATGCAGGCAATGGATGAAGATTTTGATTTGTTTTAAGGAGTAATATGCTTTTAATATACAGAAATTCTGCAGACCAAAATCCAATAATTTACAGCGACTCTTATCTATGGCACACACAGCCATATACAGATAAAACAAATATGCTTGAAGACGGTGCTTTAGGAAGAATAAGAGTTGAAGATCCATCAGGACATATGGTCTATGATGAAAAATATGAGTTTGCTATGCAAGATGGAAAAAATTTACATATATATCTTAAAAATGGAATGAAAGCAATTTTCAGGGGATATTTATGCCAGGATTAAGTGATACATATCTGTTTACAGGTTGGGATTTAGAAAATAATCCTATAAAAATGCGTATTTCAAAAACTCTTAAAATGTCTGACAAAGAGTTTGATAAACCTTTCATTGTTAAACCTTTTCCAAAGCCTCAATGTGATAACATTTCAATGCAATTATCTCGAAAACAATGGGATGCTATTTTCGGTAAAGAAGAACTTATTAGTAGTCTTTTAGGGAAAAAGATAAAAATTGATGAACTCCAGGACAAAATAAATGATTATATGAAAAAGAAGTGTGAAGAATACTGTAAAGTAAATCGCATCGCTTTTGAGGTATGGTGGAGTTTTGCTACCTATGAATCATATGGTAATAAGTGGGAAATAAGATACAAAGGTGAGGTAGTTTGCGGTGCAAAAGTAAACTGCGAACTGAAAGATGATAATTCAACGGAAGTAGGTGTAAGCCTGGAGCTGTATTAAGGAAGGAGTAAATTATGGAAGATAAAAGTTGGATGTATACCCAAAGAGAATCGAATGTTTTAGGCGAGGATTACTTTGAACATCAAGGATGCCATCTAGCAAATAAAAAAAATATGAAATTGTTTTACATCGAATTAAATGAATGGGGTTATGATGACTATGATTCTTGTGTTCTTGCTGCGGAAAGTTTAGAACAGGTAAAAGAGTTTTGTGCTAAAAGATTTTGGAATATTGATGAAAACGGAATTTGGTCACCGTGTTGCGACGGAGATAAAGAATTTAATATTCATACTGGCCAAATGATAGAAAGAATTGAAGAAATAGGAACTACCGACAAATACACTGTACCAACTATAATCTGTTCTTCATTTAATGCAGGATAGCTTATGAAATATTTGAAATGGATTTTATTTTGTGCCTGGTGGCAAACACACAAGCGGTATACTTTTTCTATTCTTAAAACTGACAATCCTTATGTTGTTTGTGTTGGTTGTAGTAATAGTTTTAAGAGTATTCCAACATCTGCTGAGTATGTACAGAATATGAAAAACAATGATATTTATTTAAAAACCTTTTTGCACAGACTAGCAGAAGAATTTTGGATTCAGAGCGATAATTTTGAAGAGGAAGTATTTGAGAGTGTAAGACTTGAATGGCAACTTCCTTTATATCAAACATTTCTTAAGGAGGTAAACAATGACTAAAGAAGAGCTTAAGAAAGAAGCAGATGATTATGCAGACAAACACGCTTTTAGAGTGCCTTATGATGGCTCAAATAAGTTTTATGATGATGTTGATTTTAAGGCTTCAAGAGAAGGTTATCTTGCAGGAGCAGAGCCTAGAGAAAAACGAATTGAAGAACTTGAAAAAGAAAATGCAATATTAAAAGGTAGGACAGAAGAATTTGAAAAACAAATATTAGGATTACTTTATAAATACGAAAGTGTTTATAAACGCTTTCCAGATTTGAAAGATGCTATGAGTGAAGCAGAGAGGGTGTTGAAGGAAAATACAGAACTGAAAGAAGAAAATAGACAACTTGCCAACGAAGTCGAGGACTTAAATGGTTATTGTAATCAGATAGGTAAAATTAAAACAGATGTTCTTAAATTATTTGAACACATAGTAGCAAGATGAAGGAGATAGAAAATGACTGTAAATGAGTTGTTTAAATGTTGGTTGCACTGCAATAACCCTGATGCAAACGTAAAAGTGTGGGATAGAGGTGAAGGTGATTATATTTATACAACTAATCCAGCATTACCTAATCAAGATGTTGATAGTGTTGCACAAATGGAAGTAAAATGTTTTTATGCATTAGAGACAAAGGGAATGAAGCCCACTTTAATAATTAATGTAGGTGAATATAAATGAACTTGGTAGAATTAGAACTTGATGAAACCCTTGCAGATTTTGAAATCCAGGATTGGATTGATAATGTTTTTTCCGTACAATACCCAGAAATAAAAACAAAGATAAAACATGGTTGCAGCGGTCTTTGCCACAAAAATAAAGATGATTGGCATTATATTAAATCAGAATCAGATTTGCCAAAAGATAATTCTGAATATTTACTTCTTCTTGATCATGGCATCAGAGTGTTTGGATATTACAACGGTAAGTTTTGGGAATCCTGGAAAGGTGATTTATCCTGGCAAGAAGTGAAAGCGTATTATGACGTACCTGTTCCAGATGAGGATAAATTAAATGATAAAAAAGAATAAACTGTATTGTAATTCTTGTGGCCTCGAAATTATTTTCGATATAAATTATGTCAAAAATAATTTGTTGTATCAAACCTCTGACTGGCACCAATGTCTATGTGCTGCCTGCACAAACAAATGGAAAAGACAGAAAGAAATTGCAGAAGCACATCCTGATTTCGGAAAAAGAGTAGGTTTAAAAATGACTACTATTGATGAAATTACTCCCTAGGCACATCTATACCAATATCAGTAACCAGAGTTCCTTCAGATTTCTTACCAAAGCAAGATACATCAAAACCCATTACTTCATTTCTTACATTGCCATAAATATCAACATTGGTAGGGGAGTCGTGAGTGTAGAATATTAGCGGCTCTTTGTTAGAATACTCCCACTGCCTGCAATAATCATTATATGGATCTGCGTGAATTTTATTTAAGTATCTATCCCATAAATTACAGTAAGGCTTAGGAACAGGTTTAGAATTTCTGATAGTAGATTTTGTACAATATGCACAAGTTGAGCAGCACTTCTTTTTAGGATATTTCTTTATCTTTTCTATAAACTCTTCTGTTCCAGGAATACCAATTGCTTTTACTTCCGGCTTTCTCATTGTAAACTCATCTTCAATAATCGCTTTCTCTAAATCACTTAAGCCTTTCCCCTCTCTAAAATAAGACATAGCAAGCAAGACTTCCTCAAGTGTATAATCAGTTCCACAGCCTTTTTTGTTGTCTTTAGAATCGTGCTCAAGATACGGATGCTCTTTTTGTGCTACCTGAAAACAACTGTTTACATATTCAAGACATATCTCTAAACTGTCAGCTATCTGTTGTCTTGTCATCTTCCTGTTATCCCCGCTTTTTCAAAACACTCCGCCATTTTAGGAAACTGTCTTGCAATCCAGTCTACAAGTTCTTCGTTTTCAGCCCAAGTACAACATTCACTAAGTCCAGATTCAAGAATGAAAGCGTGTACAAGTTCGTGTCTGATAACTTTTATTCCTTCTTTGTAAAGGTCTTTTAGAATCAGTTCTGGATTCGGATCATCTTTTGGACCCTCAAACCAAGACCTGTCTATATGGATTTCTTTTGCACAAAGTTCTGTATAACCTTTGGAACCTTCCATTTTTGGATTGTTCTCTTTTGTTTCATAGTAAATCTTATACTCTGTTCCAAGTATTGATGCTTTATCTGGTAATACCAGTCCATTGATTTTCATAACACCCCCTTATAAAAACCTCAAATCTTTTCGATTTTTAAGATTGGTTTTTCGGCAAAGATTTTAAGGACCCCCTGAAAAATTTTACCTAGTCATTGTCTTTTTGTTTGCAAACGAATAGAAGAATCTATTCGTTTTTTAGCAATTTCAAAATACTTGTTGTCTTTTTCAAATCCTATAAACGAACGGTTTGTGTTTATGCACGCAACACCGGTTGAGCCTGAACCCATACAGTTGTCCAATACAACGTCCCCTTCGTCCGTGTACGTGCGGACTAAATATTCGAGCAAATCTGTGTTTTTCTGACAGGGATGCAGACCGGTTTCTCTTGGAAATGTAATAATTGATTTAGGATAATTTGTATATTGAGTATTAAGTTCTTTGCGTTTCTTTGGTTCTGAATTAAGAATGTTGCTTTTTGTATTCCTGTTCTTTTTGTTCGTTTTAATCAAACCTTGAGGATTGTATTTCATCTGAATTTTACTTCCATTTGAAACACCGCCCTTGCCGAAAACACTTATTATTTCGTGAGATTTAAGAGGTCTGAACTTAGAATCAAGGAAACCAAGTCCTGTTTTCTTATCCCAAACCCAGTCATATTTATAAAGCTTGATATTACTGGTTCTAAGAAAGCTTGAAAATGGTTCACTTCCAAATAAAACGATAGCTGCATTATCTTTGACTATTCGTTCATACTGTTCCCAAAGAGGCTCAAAAGGTATAACGCAATCCCACTTACACGACAATGACCCGTAAGGTAAGTCGCAGATAATACAGTCAACAGACTTGTCTGGAATAGTTTTCATTAATTTCAGACAGTCGCCACATCTTAAATCAACCAACTACGCACTCCATTTCAGCCTGGTCAGATAATCTTCCATCAACAATAGATTTGGCTTTTACAGTTGTAGTCTGTATAATTTTGAATGGGCCTTTATACTCAGCATCCTTTTTCTTTACATCAGAACCGTCTGTTGTATAAAGAACAGGATTGTCTGATTTTATTGTTACTGTCTTTGTATTTGCCGCATAAGTGATTACTGGAACAGATGGAACTTTACATTCAAGAGTAACTTCGTCTGACAGAATTCCATCTAAGATGCAAGCTGCTCGAACGGTTGTGTTTTTATCAATAGTGAATGGTTCCTGGTATTCGTCAGAATCATCATAAATATGACTTCCGTCTGTAGAATAGAGGATTGTATTTTCGCCGGTAATTGTTACGATATTACTTTCAGGGTCAAATGTAATTTCCGGCGGTGAAACAAATACACACTCAAGTTCTGTTGTTTCAGATTCTTTTTCATCTGCAAATGAAGAAGCCTTTACAGTACAGGTTTCTGTAATTGCAAACGGCCCGTCATATTCTGTGCTTGATTTCTTTACGTCTGAACCATCAAGTGTATATCGCACAAGATTTTCTGACTCAATTGTTACTTCATGTGTTTTTTCGTCATAAGTAATAACCGGAGGGTTTGCAACTTTACACTCTTTCTCAACCTGCTCTGAGAATTCTCCATCTACAATGCAGGCAGCTTTTACGATGGTATTCTGTGTAAGTTCAACAGGTTCGTCATAAACATCTGAATCATCATAGATGTCAGAACCATCAACAGAGTAGAGAATTGTGTCATCTGCAAGAATTGTTACTTTATTTGTATCCTGGTCAAACTCGATTACTGGAGGCTCAATAGAAATACAGTATCTTGAAATCTCAATAGAGAAATCATCTCTTGCGTAGCTCTTTGCTTTTATAGTTGTGTTATGTTCAATTACAAACGGGCCATTGTAAATTTCTGAATCTTCGGTAACCTTTGAGCCGTCTGTAGTGAAATAAACTTTGTTGTAAGATTTTATGATAACTGTATTTGTTGATTTATCAAACTCAATAACAGGAACGTCTGAAATTTCACAGCGGAGTTCTTCTATATCAGAAAGAACTCCGTCTATGATGCAGGCAGCTTTAATTGTTGATGTATGCTCAATTACAAAGTCGTATTTATAGAGTTCAAGTTCTTCGTCATAAACACCGACAGGTTCAAGTTTAGAAGTAGGATTAGAACCGTCTGCAGTTACTACAAACTGGGATTTTCCATAAAGAACGACAAGGTTATCATCTTCAAAGAAATTGATTTCTGGTTTTTCAAGATCAATCGGTTTATAAGCAAGGCACTCTCCGTGACGGTTTACTTCTTCACAAAAAGGTGTGTAATCAATACCAGTCACATTATCCTTTACAGTATTGTCAGGGGATGTACACAACATATCACGGTGGAAAATTGGAATCTTTGCACATGGTCTTAATCTGACCGGCGTATCCGTGAGAAACTGACATTTGGAACATATAGGAGTAATCATATAATCACCTCTTGTGAAGATAGTAAATGAGAAAAAAGTAATTCTTAATTTAAGATAGACTTTTATTCACTCTATTATCTGTTTATGAAAGAAAAAGAAATCGTCTGTAAAAAATGTGCCTGTTGGGTCGACTGTTCAAAAAACGGTGAGACTAAGGGTTTTTGTCTGCAAGAGAGTTTATTTACATATACAGCAAAAACTTCGTGCCAGGACTACATACAGGGTACTCCTACGACGGAACAGGAATACGAAGACTATCAATATGCTGAAGCATAGGAGATTTGTATGCAGGAATTCGTAAAAAAAATGATTACTGAAAGAGATGATCTTAAGGGTAAGATTAAGAGAGCTGAAAAAGCAATTGCTAATCCACCTTTTGGAGCTGACAAAGAAAGTATAGACTTGCTTTCGAAACAGGTTACTGCAATGCAGGATTATCTTTACTGGCTGGAACATAGAATAAAAAAGGAAGGCGGCACGATATGATTACGCCCAGATGTGAAGGAGGAATAGTATGTGGGAGGCAATAGTAAATGTTCTGACAAGCGAAAACGCTTTGATGATTTTAATCTTTATTCTTATTTTTTCGATTGCTCTTTATATAATGAGCAAGAAGGGGATTGTTGCAGTAAACACCGGCAAGGTCAGAATAGGCCGCGACGAACAGGAACTAACAATCGTTAGGAATCAATCACAGTTTGCATACCTCTACATTATGGCTATCAAAGGAAAAATCCTTGAAGATGATGCAACAGAAGTACAGGTAAACAAAGTTGACTTAATACTTGAAAAAGTTTACGACAAAGTTGTCGACTGGATTCATTATAATCACATCTCAGATACCGGCGTCTATGTTGAAATTAAAAAAGAAGAAATAAAAAATCTTGTCTATGGATTTCCTATTACAGAAGAATATAAAACGCCAGATTTCAAAAACAGAATGGAAGGCTGGGTGGAAGAATTAATCTTAAACCTGCTTAAAGTTCGAAAAGAATATTCTAAATAGAGGGGCCTATGAATCTTACTTTAACTTTTGCAATTGCATTTGCAGTCATTCTTTTACTTCTTTTCTTTGCACTTAAATATATTGTCAGTGAAAGGGATAAAAACAAGAAACTTCAGGAAGAACTGGAAGCACAGCAGAAAAACCTAATCAACCTTTATAAACACGCAGAAGAAATTGCTGCAATTGAAAAGGATAAAAGTAAGACAGATCAGAAAATAGAGGAGGCTAAAAGTGATGAAGAAGTTCTTGATATCATTAATACTATTGTCAGCATTAACAATAACAGGGTGCGTAAGTAAACCTAAAAAAGAAATCGTCCTTCCTCCAAAACCTCAGAGAGAAGTAATGCCTCCTGTTACATCATTGAAAGATGTTGGAGAACTTATAAATTATTACGAACATCTTGTGCAAGAATGGGAAATTTGGAGTGAGAAAGCAACAACCGCTATCGAAAATTCAAATATAATTATCTACGAAAACTAATCTATGTCAAAAGTTCTTTTAAGCTGATGACAGGCAATAACTTTACCGCCTTTTATTCGGCTTCCAATTTCATAAGGTTCGTAAACGATAATTTCGTCCTGCGAACCGTCTTCGTATTGTACTGTCAAAAGATAAGTCATTACTGTTTTCATATGTTTCCTCTCTTCCTTGAATCAAGGAATCTTATTACATCCCTGCGATAATAAACATATCCCATTCCAAGTCTGATTCTTGGAATATCTTTCGGAATATCCATACCCTCGCGTACTTTATCAAGTCTTAGATATTCCCTTACTTCAGATTCCGACATTACGTCAGCTCCTGCATCCTGAACATAATCAAGTTGTTTCAACATATTAAGAAGGTATTCAATCTGTGCATAAATCTCTGCACGTTTCTCTTTTATATCTTCCTGGCACAAATGAAATCCGTTCGTGTAGTCTTTAGCTACTTCGAACGGTTCTTTTACAAATCCGTCTCCCATATTTCCCCTTCTAAATAAGACAGTCTGTCCTGTCAGCCAAGAGTCTTTCCTCTTTGTCCAGTTTAATTCGGAGTACCCTATGAAAGGTACAGCTGATGCCGGAATTGCACCGGCTACGACACTAAATACAGCTATCTGTTTATCGCACAGATGCGTTACTACAGAAGTCTTGTAAGTAAATTGTCCCTAACAGGGACTATAACCGCTGCCGGACTTAGCACCGGCCGTAAGGGTTATGAGGACCCGAACTGCACTATGCACGGCTACCGTGACGACGGCTCGTCTGTTTGAGCCACAGATGGCGGACGCAAAAAACTGGAACGTGAGTTCTCAGAAAAGAGGAACGTTTAGTTAGAGTCGACACGTACAACCGACATTCGGTTTAACCCCAGCCGATAAGTTTTCATTTAGGAGTAAAATGAACACAAACGCAATTTTGGAGGCTTGCCGTTACGCCTTTTCTTTCTTAGTCAAAATAGCTCCGAAAATAACTGCCAGTATTCCGATTACAGCACCTGCCAGAGTAGCAAAGATCTTATCTGAAAGACCGCCTACTGCAACAAGGGCAGCACCGATAACAGTTGCTACAATAATCAGAATAAACTTCCAGTTGAACTTTTCTCCCTCTTTCTTATACTTGCTTACAACAGCAACAATCGTTGAAGCAAGACCGAATGCAGACAGAGCCATAGCAACGATGTCTGCACTGTCAAACTTACAGAAATAGCCGACAATAACAGCGGCTACAAAAAGAAGTGAACCAATAATTCCAAATACTTTGTTCATAAGTGAACCTCCATACAAAAGTTTAAGTTAGAAAAACAGCAAACTTAAAGCGTGTACATCTTTATAAATTTGTTGTCTTTCCACTTATTTGCAATTTCAATGATTATCTGTGCATCTGATTTAGGCTCTTCGCGAGGATTTAGTTGTCGTTCTTTTTTTACAACTTCCGCTACAAGCTTATACAATGGTTTGGTGATAATATCACAAACTTTAAAGAAGTCTTCGTCAGACATATCTGGGTCTAAATAGTAATCAAGTTTATCAGTAATATCTGCTTCCGTGTTGGAAACTTCTACCTGATATTTTCTCAAGGCTATTTCAGCGGCACGCTGTTCAGTAACCTCAAGCCCATTCCACTTGATAACTATAGAAACCGGCAGTCCATACTTGTCTGCACACTGCTGAGGCGTGAGTCCATATTGTATGTCCTCACAAACGTTCTTTTGTAGTTCTTTTGTATATCTCATTTACCCAGATACCAGTTTATAAAATCCTTGTTTACTGAGGCTAAGGCTTCTCGAAGTTTAAGAAAGGTTTTCTGCAGATGTGATTTGTAATACCATACATACCACTTATCACCTATCTTATTTATTCTTGCAAACACTGTAGAACCATTCTTTGCAATAAAAGAATTTTCTGCATAAATGTCTGCGAATATTCCAAGTCGCCTATCGCCTAAGTATTTCTCCGCCGAATACATCCAGCAGTATCCTTACATTAGAAGGGGCAGTCTTCTGGGAATCCATCTGCAGGATCGAAACCCTGCTGCTGAGTAGCAGATGACACTGGTGCACTTGAGGCAGAAGCAGTTCCACCGTCTTTCTTTCCTCCGCAAAGTTCAACAGAATCTGCATTGATGATAATTCTGTCATACTTTTTACCGTCTTTTTCCCAGCGGTCCTGCTTAAGATATCCATCTACAGCAATCATCTGACCTTTTACAAGATAAGGCTTCAGATTTTCTGCAGTCTTTCCCCAGATTTCAACCGTGAAGTAATTTGCATAATCTTCCCAGTTGTCACCTTTCTTTACTGAACGATTTACGGCTATAGAAACAACAGCTTTTGCTGTCTGTCCAACATAACCGAACCCTCTTTCGTCCTCACTAACTGATTTAGTGAGGCGGCCTATTAATACTACGTGATTAATGTCTGTCAATTTTTATTCCTCTTCATCTCTGAATGAAATTGAGTCTTCGACCGGTTCTTCGAATTTCTCCTCAATTTTTTTCTGTTTTTTTTCAGCCTTTGGTTCTACCTTAGGCTTGCCATAGCGTAAA
>Ga0247609_10001635_pt1 | contig 25982 bp, 41 predicted proteins | sample 172DNAGHGlowgp2_FD_193487 | JGI IMG/M metagenome (GOLD analysis project Ga0247609, IMG submission 193487) | Sheep rumen microbial communities from Palmerston North, Manawatu-Wanganui, New Zealand - 1728 DNA GHGlow gp2 | ecosystem: Host-associated > Mammals > Digestive system > Stomach > Rumen ...
CTTTATTTTTTCTTCTTAAAGCATCAAGTTTTTTCTTTCTTTCTTTTTTATCTTTTACAGTGGCTTTTATATCTTGTGCTTCTATACTATCATTATATCTATGAACTACTCCAAGACTTCTTAAAGATTCCAAACCATTGTTTATAAGGGTTTGTGCTACTTGTGGAATTGTAATTTCTCTATTCTGATATATATTATTACTCTCTCTACTAAAAGTACCTACATTATCAATAGCTGATTTAACTTGATTTGGTCTTCTAATAACAATTTCAAATCCTCTAGATTTGGTATCTTCAAAAGTACGAGCGTCTTTTCCTATAATTCCATCCTTAGTTCCTCCTTCCCAAGTTTCATCTATTTTGAAAAGTCTTGTAACTGCATTGTTGTGTAAATTTTCTATTGGATTAGTAAAATCTCCTAAAGGATTCTTAACATTCAAAAATACAGGATAGATATTTGCCCCATAAACTTCAGCATATTCTTTGTCTGATGTAAAGAAAGCACCAGTCTATCTTTCTGTAAAATAGCCATAAAAATCCTCAACTAAGTATTCTCTTTCTGTAATAAATTGATTGAATTGGTTTGGACTTCCATGATACACCACCAAAGGCTCACTATTCTCATCTACTACTTTAGAAGCGTTTTGTGGGTTATTAATCCAATCACCAAACCAATCTTTAAAAGCTTTAGTTCTAACTTGTAACCATTGTCTTTCAGTAAGATTAGTAGGATTACCATTAGGGGCTTTCATGAAAGTGCCATTAGCAATAGCTTCTTTCTTTATTTGCCTAATCTCCTATTCAGCTTCTTCTTGAGAATAGTCAGTATTTACTATAACTTGATATTTACCATTGTTTTTTTGTATGATTTTTATTCTATCATCTGGATAATATTGTTGTAGTTCCAATACTCTTTGTTGTGCCTATTCAAAGGTATCCAAAGGCTGGACTTCTTCATACTTTAATTTATAAAGTTCTCTTTGGGAATCAGACAATTCTGAGGTAGGAATTCCTCTAAGCTATTGCTCTATATAGGTATCAGTAGGGAAAGTATTTTCATTTCCCTACTGATTGGTATAATCATATACTATTTGTTCAAGTTGTTGTTCACTTAAATCAAGTCTTTTACAACAGTCCTTAAATTGCTAAGATGCTTTATTTACACAACTCATATATTATAAATTATTTATTATTTACATTCTTCTATATTATTTAACCAAGATTCTACATTATCTGCATACATAGGCACTCCGTGCTTTTGTAATAAATCTTTTAATTCCTAGTCAGTTAAATCATCTATTTTATCTTGTTTTACCCAACCTTTATTTACCACTATGTCAGCTAATCTATCAAACATAGAATCATCATTCAAAACTTGTGCAAAAATACTAGAATTATTTGTATTTTGCAAGTCTTGTAATGACATATTTGATGCATGATTAATATCTACAACTGGAGCCTAAGGTGTAGTTGGTTGAGTACTAGCAGGTTTAGTAGGTTCTTCCTCAGAAAAATCTCCTTCCATTTGTTTATGTATCTTCTCTTCTGAAGGAAATTCTATTTCATCCGCTACATTTTTAAATTCAGCTTCATCTTTTAATTTTTCTAATTCCTCTTGTATACGCTTTGCCTCTTGTTCAGCCTTTGCTTTTTTCTATCTTAAATCATATTGTTCAAGATAAGCCTTAGGATTATTTAATAATTGGGCATTACCTCTAGAGTCTATAGAAACTACAACTGGATTATCCTTGTCTGAATTTATTAAATAGAAACTTTTTGTTGCTCCACTTTGTGTTTTAGCAGTTTCCAAAGGTGTCATATTTTTAGTAATTCTATTATATTCACAAGATTTTCCAAGTTCAGAATTAGGGTCAATCACTTCGTTGGTTCCATCTTTATGGAATTTATTATCTACAGGGTCAAATCTATATGTAATACCTTCAATTAACACAGACTCAGTAAGTTTCCTTTGATATTCAGTACTAGTGGAACCCTGAGGAGCAGCAGGTTTTACTTTATTTATTTCTTCACCTTCCCTTACAGGCTTATACACTGAGTAAGTTGCACTTGAAGTACCTAGTTTTGCTATATCAATAAGAAAAGCTCCTGCTTTATCCCATTCTTCTATTAAATAAGGATCGGCTAATACTTCCGCTGCTATGTTGACACTGAAATTAGCCTTATCTATGGCTTCTCTGAATTTTGAATAATCAATCTATCCTGCTTGGCCTTCAAATATAACTATATCATTGTATTTTATTTTTACTGTAGGGTTGTTTTCGTCACCTATTGAGATAGAGTTTCCTCCAGTAAACATTAACATTCTTTTTGCTTTCTTTAAAGCTTCCAACCTAGTGTTAAAGTCGGCATTGGTAAGTTTATCAAATACCTCTTCAAACTTACCTATTAAAGAACTGCTCTAATCCAAATCGTTAAGGAAAGCTCCTGTAAGTTTTGCTGGTATGAAATTACCATTAGCTGCTTTTACTAATACATAAGCTGTTCCCACAAGATTTGTTTCATCTATTGCAGGATATACTCTACCTTGAGGGTTACCTATTACATAGAAACCTCCTCCTGTAGGCTCTTTTTGAATACCAAAAGATAAAGTTTGATAACTAAAAGTATTGGGATTCCTGAGTTCATTAGGAGTGTTTGGGTCATTGTTTTCAAATAATAATTCAGAGAGCTTCCATTTCTTTCGCTCAGTATCTTCTAATAGCCTATGTGCAAAGAATCCTGAAGTCATTTCTTTTATTTCAGTAAACCAATTTTCTGAAACATATAAGGTTTCATTAGGTTTTTTATTGAAATAATGTCTTCTCTCTTCTTGTAATATTGACTAAAAACCATTATGCTTTGTACCATTGAAGAATGAAATCTATTCACTTACTTTCTTGTCATAGCCAAATGTACCTACAACTAACCATTGTTTTCCATCAGCTTGTATTATTCCTCCATTCTTTTCATTATGATGCTTTGCAACATCATTGGTATATTCAATAACTTCAAATATTACATTGTCTAAATTACTTCCGTTTGCTTTTGGAAGCATAAATCTTATCTTAGTATTAGGATTATTCTATATGATATTTCCTAATTCATCATCTATAATTCTTTGAAGCTTTATTCCTCTGTCACTTAACCATTTCTAGAATAAATTTAAGGTATCGTTCTCTACTGCACCTTTTCTTAAAGTTTCTACTCTATTGAGTTGATTGGTAATAGCACCATATTCATATAATGCAATAGCATTACCAAGCATAGAATTAACATCAGTAATAGGCTACTAACTTTGACTATAACTTTGATTCTATGATTGTACAACACTTACTTTATTCTTTTGTTCTGGAGTAAGTTCTTCAATTTGCTATTCTATTTCTTTTTCTTTCTCAGTAGGAGTTATAGGAACTTCTGTTATTGTAGCAGGAGTTTCCTATTTTACAGGTTCAACAGGAGAATTTTCAGGTGTTTCAGGTGTTTCTGTTGGCTAAGAAGGAGTTTGAATCTATGATTTTGAAAGTCCATCAGTATTTTCATATTCCACAGGGTCTTTCTCCTATTCAAACTATACAAGCATTTTGTTAACTCCATCTTCTGAAGTAAATTGTCTTACAAAGCCTGATTTTCCATCTTGTCTAAATACTTGGTCTCCAACTTTAAATCCATCAAACCCGAAGTTTTTTCCATCAAGTTGCTTTTGTCTTTCTAACTCCTATTCAGCTTTTTGTTTTTTCTCTTCTTCTTTTTGCTTTCTTGCCTCAACTTTGGTTGCATTTCTTTGGAAATTAAGTTGCTCAAGAGTGTCCACAATATTTTGTATTATTGATTTGTCCTAACCCTATGCTTCATCAATCAAATCTTCAAAAGCGTTCATACTATCTTCAACAGTATATTTTCCAGATTGAGACATTTTATCAAAGAAATCTTTTTTAAATTTCTTTCTAGGACTTTCCTAGGTTTGATTAGGAAACCTCTTATTAATAAGCTCAAATACACTGTCTCTTAATACTGCCCATTCGTAGATTTCATTATATTTATCCAACTACTAAACAGGTAAATGCTTTTTATCTATCCACTCTCTTAATACTTCTGAAGACACTAGGGCTAATTGAAACTATCCATCCTCCTAATTAATCTACATAAGTTTTGGAATGTCAAAACCTACTTTATCCAATCTTTCCTTAAATTTTCTATTAAAGGTTTCAACATTTCTTTGAACCATTATTTCAGCTTCGCTATCTGCTGCAAAGCTTCTTAATGCATCAATATAAGCCAATCCAATCTCTGGATTACTTATGAGCCTATCATATCCATTCTAATTCTATTCAATTCTTCTTTGTAATTCAGCAATATCTTTTACTTTCTATTCTCCATTAGGGTCTCTTTGCTTTAACTCTCTTTTTGCCTTAGTGATTTGAGTCCTTTGATTATTGGAGTATCTTTCAGGATGTTCAAACATATCTGCCCTAACATCCCAAGGTAACGTAAGGATTTCTTCTGCTGACACTACTAGCCCTTCCTAGAAGTTTTCATTAAATCCCTATAATTTGGCTTTTTCTTCGTTTAATAATTGTAATTCTTCATTATAGGTTTCTACTCTTAATTTCTCAGCATATAACCTTCTATTTTTATCTCTCAACTATCCTTCTAAAACAAGTTTCTATCCATCATCCTAAGTTTCTTTATATTGCTTACTAAGAGATTCAACTTCAGCTTCTAATTTGGTTATTTCTTCCTTTGATTTATTAAGCTCTTTATTTGTCTTTTCTATAGTTCTTTCATTTGCTTTTGTGTCATAGTTAAGACCTTTCTTTGAACCGTAGTATCTATCATTGTTTCTTGTAGTAGGAGATTGTCTTCCAGTAATTTCACTTTCCATCTTAGTAACCCTTTCCTTCCAATCTTCATCTGCTACAAGTTGATATGCCAATTGTTCAAGAAGTTCATTTCCTTCCTTATTTGAACTTTCTGGATTAAATACCTATCTTATTTTATCTACAGCTTTATTATATCTATCAGCCATAGTAAATAACATCTAAGCATTCTTTTGTATTCTCTCCTAAGCAAATTGTCTTTGCTCTTCTTCAGTCATATTCTAAAGAACAGCTTTATTTTCATCAACAAACTAAGGTATCACTAAATTCCACTCTTCTTGTGTGAGTTTTCCTTTACTCATTCTATCAAGTACATCATAAGCATCCTAAATTTGACTTGAGAACTACCCAACATCATCTTTTGCAAATCTTTTTATTTCTCCAACTAAAGTAAGAGCTTCTCTTACTTTGGAATCTTTTTCTTCTAATGTAGAACGCTCAGAGTTTAGTTTATTTTCTAATGCTATGATTATATTTTTTATACTGGTATAGTCTTCAGAATGTTCTGTTATATATTTATTTACAATTTCAATTTTTCTATCAAGAGCTTCCTATCTTTCAACTTCATCTCTATAACTCTATATAGAAGGTAAAGTAGCAATATTACTTAGTACATCCCATGCGTTTTCATACCACTTATGCTAATCATAATAACCTTTTTTACTTTGGTCTTTAATATGTCTCGCTCCAGCACCTATCTATATTATAGGATTTGCTCCAGTCATACCTCCTATGGCTCCTTCAATCCAAGTTTGTTCGTCTGTAGTAGCCGCTGTTGCTCCAAGAATTCCAGCTCCCATGCTTCTGAAAAACTTATTTAAGCCTACGTTAGTTGCTGCTGTACTTTCTGGATTATATCTTTGTGCTAATATATCATTATAACTTTGAAGAGCAGAAGCTTCAGCATAAGCATCTTTAAGACCATCAGTATATTCAGATACAAATCCACCAACAATAGGAGTAGAAGCAGCTTTAAACTTATTGAAAGCTCTTTTAGTTTGTGTAAGACCTTCTGATGTTTCTTCTATTCCTTTTAAAGGATTTTTAAATAACTTTCTTGTACCTGCATCTAATAGATATTGTTTAAATACAAAGTTTTCCATTGCTCCTAACACAGCATATAATGAGAAGTTAGTAGCATATCCTACAACTCCTTGCTTGTGTGCTTCATCATCATTAAATTTAATATCATCTCTCGTTTGCTCAGATAATATCTCTGGATGTTCTATAGCAAAATCTATAAAGTTATTTTCGTATTTATTTCTAGCTTCTTGAAGATATTCTTTATCTGTTTTTATTCTATAATATCTTTCAGGATTATTAGCAGCATTCTATAAATCTTCCTATTTTAATTTTGTAGCCTCTTGTTGTATTCTGCTTTCCTAATCTTCCTTTAATTGTGGGTCAGCTTCTAACTTTTGATATAAATCCTATTTTATTAATTCCCTGTTTTTACCATAAGCAATATCATTTGCCTACAGATAAGTTTCATCATAAGCAGCTTTACCCATCATAGAAGCTTCACTTATACCCATAGCAGTCATAGAAGCTAAACCAGTAGCTTTTCTAATAGCATCTTTTGCCACTAATCTTCCTGTAGCGTCTCTAATTAATTGTCTTTCAGCAGTTTTTAATCCCATTTTAGCTGTACCTTTTAAAGTACCTGTAACTGCGCCACCTATTCCTCTAGTAATTAATAAATCAGCTAACATTTGTCCACCAGCCTAGGCAGCTTCAGAAGTAAGATATGCAAAAGAAGCCCCCTCTCTATCAGGAGCTTCAAGATATTTATTATGTGATATACCTCCGTCTGTTCTTATCTTATTTATAAGATTTTTGTCAAGAGTATTAAAAGCATACACATCAGACCAATATTGATAATTTCTCCAAGCTGGTATATCCTAAGTAAGAGGGTTTCCTTCTTCATCAAGCATTATATTACCCTCGTCATCTTTTACATACTCTTTACCTTGGAGTCTTAAATTAAATTCTCCTTCTCTTCCAGCAACACTTAGGGCATCAGCTAAAGCAACAAACTACATAGTGGAAGAAAGAAGCTATGCAGGAATACCAGTGATTACTGTATTTCCCCAATCCCAAAAATCTTCATTATCATTAACATATTTCTATAATTTAGTATTAATTACCTCCAATGCTTTCTGATAACTAATATCTCTTCCATATTCATCAGTAGTTCCCTAAAATTCATGTTGTAAAGCATAAAATTCAGCAAGTGTATGCATTTTCTCAGTAGTAGTGAAATTCTTCATTTCCCTCTAATCCTTATATGCATTATACACTGGAGAACCTACGTAATGCTTGGTTTCAGTTGTTACTGAACCATCTATAGGATTAACAACCTATTCAGTATAATCATATGAACCTAAAATTTTCTCAATCTATTCATCTATATCAGATGAGGAGATTCTTTCGTTGTCCATATTATCATCCATCTATTTGAAGAACTACTCACTTAGAGGTTTTACATTATCTAAACTTCTTAAACGACTCTATGAAACAATGTTCTTAGCTATATCAGTATTTCTTTCTTGTAAACTTTCTTCAAACTCTCTAGGAGTTGTAATATGTCCATAAGGAGTACTCATCACTCCTGAATTAAATACATCAGCATAGTCTTTTACTTGTTTGTTTATATCTGACTATAACTAATAATCGGAATTAAAAAGGTCAATCAATCCCTAACTATCCAAATCTTTAAATTGGTTATAATTAGGGTCATCTGAATAATATTTATCTAGAGTCTAAGATGTTATGATTTGTTTAGTCAGAGCATTTCTAGAATCATAATCTAAAGCATTAAATCTATCAATATCGTAATTAGTGGCTTGCATAAACAAGTCATTATTGTATAATATCTCTTTTTGCTTAATAGATGTTTTGGGAGTAATTATCCCTGCTTCAAGCCACTTGTTATCCTATTTTTGTCTTTCTTCACTTGAAAGCGACCTATATCCTAACAATGGAGCAACGCTCTCTACCATAGGATTCTATCTTCTCTTTTTATCTTCTTCTTCTCTACTCATAATTATTCAAAATTAATGTTCTATAGGCTCTTCTTTCTCCTTTTCTTCTTTAGGAGGAGTATACCTTCCATAATTTAGAGATTCTTCCTCTTCTCCATAAACATTCTTAATATCGTTTCTTAAAGCTTGAATATCCTTATCGTTTATCTTAAAAACAAAGTATTTTGCATTATCAGCAGTAATTCCTTGATATTCTAATTCTTCTATTATTCCACTAGGAACTTTTCCATCTTTTATAGCATCTTCTAACTATTCATAAGTAATACTCTTACCAGTTATATCATTACCGTTGTCCACGGTACTATTTTCAAATTCCTTATGCCTATTCCAGGTGATTTTAACTCTCTTAGGCATTATTTCCTCTTGTTTCTCCTATTTACCTCCAGAAGAAGATGAAGAGGTTCCTACTTTTTCATATACAGTCTATCCAGTAGTTGGGTCAGTAACTCTCTAACCATTTTCTATTTTAGGATAATAACCTTTTTGAGCCATTTTATAATCAGTATAAACAGGGTTTTCTCCTACTATCTAAAGGTTACCATTTTCATCAGTTTCCGTAAGCCATTGGAAATTCCAAGCAGCATTGTTTCTAGCGTCATTAAGTCTTTCTTGTGCTGTTCTAAAATTCTTGTTAGATACAGTTTCGGTCTTAGGCTATTCCATACCAGCTCTCATACCTAATCTTATAGCTTCATCAAGTCTTAACTAATCCTAAGAATCATATTTTGTATAGTCTACACGATTCATAGCATTGCTATAAATATCTCTAAATTTACTTAAATTTTCTTTAAATTTTTCATCAGTAGAATTTGCCATAACAAAATTATAAGCATCATCATCATACATAGAAGCTTCTATTAAATCTACTGGTGCGCCATTTGGAGTAACTATGGAATATACCTGTCCACCTAATCTTGTTTTTATGTTATTCCAATCAGGACTACTATATAATGCAGAAGCTAATTGTGCTGCTTCAGTTCCAACTTCTTTTGTAAGATTCTAAAGATTAACACTTTTACTTTCAGGAGTTTTTCCATCAAGAAAATCATCTATTGATAAAGAAGAGTTGTTCTAAAATACATGAGAATCCATAGCATTTAATCTTCTCTATCTTTCTTGTTGGTAAGCAGTATTAGCTTGAGTTAAGGTCTTTGATTTCATTCTATAATCTCTTGCAACACTGTTTATCCTTTTATTCAACTAAGGATTCATTCCATTAGTAGCCAATTCATCTGCTACTTCCTTTAAATTATTGTTTATTCCTTCCCATATTTGATAGGCTTTAGTACCTTCAGCTATTGTTCCTTCTATAACACCTTCCTCATAAGCCTTATTCATTAAATCTTCCTATCTTCTATATTCAGAAGCATACATAGCTAAAGGTTTCACCAATTCATCAAATGAATATGGATTATATACTGCTGTGAATGTTCTTGCCATAATTATTAAATTTTAAGTCCTGTTAAATATGATTCTGCTCCAACTGGAAATACACCGTGGTCAATCATCCATTTTATTTGGTCATAATTGAAATCCTCTCTACCAATAGCAGCAAGGTTAGACATAAAGTTTTGATAGTTTGCAGCTCTTGCTGCTTCATTAGTATCCCTTTCTTTAGTCATCATGTCAGCTAAATATCTGTATTCCTAAGCTCTCTATGCTCTTAATGCTGCATTTTGTTTTTGTGCATCAAGTGACATTGCAGAATTTCTATCATTAGTAGCTCTATTAAACTCTGCAACTTTATTCTTTTGCTCCTAATTTTGCTGTCTAGCTGCTATTGCAGTAGCTCCTATTTGATTAAAAGTATTATAGTCATTAAGTAATCCTAAAGTGTAGTTACCTACAACATTACCATAATTTCTTCTTGCAGCAGCTGTAGCCATCTGTTGGTTATTAATATATTCAGTATCAATAGGAGTATAAGTGAGGTAATTACCTATAGGAGTGAAATTAACACCACCTATATTATCAATAGCTCTTTGATACATTCTTGCATTAGAATAATCTGGTTGATTAGTTAATCCAAGAATATCACTTAGATACTATCCTGCACTACCAAAAGCTTCTGCAAATCTTAACGGTGCTAATGAAGAATTATTACCTTTTTTACTGTTTCTATCTTTAATAGTATCATTTGTATAAGGTTGGTAAAAGTCTATATTTATATCTTTTCCTACAGTATGATTTGGAGTAATATTAACTTGCTCTTTATACCAATCACCTAAATCAAAAGAAGGCTTTTCTTCAAGAAAGAAGCGATTATAAAACTTAGGTTTATTAGTTTGAATCCTCATTCCTAACTATCCAATATGTCCTCCTCTACCAAACATTCCTTCCTAAGCAGCCTATTCTTCTTGATAAGTCTAATCTTCTTGTTCCTATTGTTTAGCTAACTATTCAGCATAAGCTTCATACTCATCCATCATTTCCTATTGAAGAGCATTAAGCTAATCATTATTTAAACTACCTAAAAATCTTTTCACTTCCTTAGTTTTATTATCAAGTTTAAGTTCTTCCTAAGCATCTTGAAGTCTAGCAAGGTTTTCTTCATTAGTTCTTACTGAAATTGGGTCGTTAGGTCTTTTCTTCCTATCTTCTGTAAGTTTCTTTGAAATATCAGCAAATGACTTACCTTCATATTTCTTATCTAAAAGGTTATTCTAAAGAACCTTCTTATTAGCTTCAAGTCTCTTTGAATATACATAATCGTTATGTATAGTTTCACCTTCTTCAACTTTATTAGGCAAACCATCAGGAGCATAACTAACAATTACTCCTTCGTTAGGATTCTCTTCGTGAGAACCTCCTGCATTTACTTCTTCAAGACCATAGTCATAAGTATTCAATAATCCTCCTTCAGCAAATCTATGTGCCTTATTTAATTTGCCTCCTTTTGAGTATTCTATTCCTATTCTTTTCTAAATCTCTTTTACTTCATTATCTTTTTTTGTGAAGGAATCGTTGATTTTTTTAAATAAAAATGGGCTACCTATTCCTGTAATATACCCAAATGTTGGCCAATTATTAACAGGAGACATTGTAATTGGAGCAAGAGCAGATTGTAAGATAGCACTTGCCTAAGCTTCATTATTTAAAATTTCTTGATACTCTTCTGGAGTTTTTGTATAAGTCATTTCAGGAGGTCCTAATAAAGCACCTAAAGTAGTGTATTTATATTTATCTGCAAGGGAACCTTCAATAGCATATTTGTTTTTCTTTTTATCTCCTTCCTACGCAAGATGTCCTCCTTTACTTGTCATATGTTGACGTTGAGTTAATGCAGCAAGCTATTGCTGTTCATCAGCAACATAACCTACTCTTTGGCCTATTTGACCATTAGCTTGTTTACCTTCTAAGCTAGCAATTCTAGCTGCTTCGCTTGCTTTATCATTTGTTACTATTTCTTGTACTACACCCTTTGCAAGTCCTGCTACTCCTCCAATAACTGCTCCCCAAGGACCTCCAACAGTAAGTCCAGTAGCTGCACCAGATAATAAATCCTTTCCTACATTCATAGCAGACTATCCAAAAGAATGTCCTCCAACATCAGTAGCTGCAATATTAGTATCTGCATGTTGTAAATTACTCTAAGTATTCATTAATGATGTATTATCTCCAAAGTTAATCTGTTGTTCAGCAATCTATTTGGCTGCATCTAACTAAGCTGAATTATCTACTGAATTAACAGAATCTGCAAAATCTGTAATCCAATTAAGAGCAGTTCCTGCAATACCAAGAGCAGAGTTTAAACCATTACCATTACTAAAAGAATCCTCTAATTTTCCTTTAGATAATTCTCCCCAAGAATAAGAATCCTTAGGGTTGGCTTCTTTATATTGACTTAACCAAGAAGAATAGCTTCCTCCTAAATCAAAAGTGTTACCTTGCTATTGAAGCATATAATCCTTGCCTATAATCCAATCAGTGAGAATATCTTTCTTTGTAGGTCGCTTTTCTCCCTAATGTCTCTTTATTTCATCTTTAGCTTCCTTAATCTAATCCCAAGACATGCCTTGTATTAAACCATTAAAAACCAAAGTATTATTGTTTTTTGCCATAACATTAATATTTTAACTGCAAAAGTATATAAAATATGTTTATAATTGTATAATATTAATTGAAAATCAATTAAAATATTAAAGGCTGACATTTCTGCCAGCCTTTTATTCAATAGAAAGCATCTACTTTTATATCCCTAACTACTGTCTTTTCAGTTGAAGGGCTTTCTTTCTTTAGTCCTATTCTAGTCCAATGGTTTCTAATTCTACTCCCTAAGTACTTTCCATCTATTGAATTTATCCTAGGAATCCTTCCTCTCCAAACTCCAAACTTCTTGATAGGTTTAAACTCTTTCCAGATTGGTGCAGGACTAGATTCCTATTCATAAGCTTGTTTATCATTGCTTACTGCTATATAATCAAATGGGAAAGTGCTATCTCCTTGATATATATCATTTCCCTTCAAAGTAATATCTATGTCTTCATCATTCATACTATTTTCATCATAATCATAAATATTACTCTTTAAATATATATTATCAAATATGCAATCGTAATTATCCACTACTGAAGTAAACTTAATCCAATAAGGTTTTAATTTATCTTCATCATAGAAACAATTAAATATAGGCACATTGTAATTAGTAGCTCTTCTAAGAAAATAAATATTCTAAGTAGAACTATTATTATTTAATAAAGATATTGTAGAATTATTATAGTTAGCTATCCAATCTTTATAGTCATAAAATGCAGTAAATGTTTGATATAAAGGAGAATAATTTAATGAAGAATAATCTTCATTACCTTCTATCATAAATAATACTTCATTTACTTGGTTATCATAATTAACCATGTAAATATTATTCATGTTCTATTCAGTCCACTTCTACATTGAACTATAAGATAATGGTGCTACAATAGGATTTCTACGCTCATCATATTTTAAAGTATATAAGGCTTTAGAATAAGTGTCTTTAAAGAATACTCCATGAGGAGTTGACTTGCTACACCACTTATCTTGAAGTCCTTGGTTTTCACTTATGTATCTTTTGCCATTGATAAATCCTGAATTAATTACTTCAATAGGAACATTACCTTCAGTTGGGATTTGCATATTGTCATTATAGTTTAATCTTGCAATACCTTTATCTTGGAAGATATATAAGTTATTATCAAATCTTTCAATCTTAGTGACTTTACCTTTATCTCCATCTAAATCAAGAATTCCTAATTCAGTTACTCTAGTCCACTAATCAACATCATCACCATTTTGCTTATCTAGAGTCCATGTAATTCTGTTCTTATATTCAGTTTCCTTATTATTGAATCTTTCATCCAATATTTTATACTAGAAGAAATTATTCATTTGGCTATATACAGGATTGATTAGATTAAAGTTTTCCTTTGTTATAGCTGTATTATCCATTAATCCTCTATTAGTATCATACCTACCATCAAGATTAACTCTTGTTTCAAGCATAAATGAACCAATTTCAACCACTGATTGCTAATCATCATTACTGAAAGGATAAGTCTTTAAGCAATCATATCTCTAGAAGAAAGTGTCTCCTTCAACCCATTGTATTTTAGCAGGGTTTGAATCATTGAACTATAAACTATCTCCACAAGGCAACCATATTCTATTTAGATTTTCAAAACTCTTTGGGCTAGTATCTGTAAAAAAGTCTGAATAAGTATTCTTAAATATATCTGCTATCCAAAGATAATTATAAGCTTTTTTTGTAATTGTCACAGGAGGGTCTGAGGAATCCTGCTAATCTGGAAATTTATAAGATGTTTCAATTTTTGGAGTATAAATACTACTTGAACTATTCCAAATTGTAGATATGGATATAGGACTATCAATATCATTAGAATATCCAGAATTTGAATAGAAAAGAGGTTTGTCCTCATCATCTTCTACCTTGTATATTGGTAGAGTTCGTTCTATATTACTTTCTTTTCCTATATCAAATACAAAATGAGGAGAAGATTTATATCTTATCCAAACAGGGTCAGTACTTCTATTATTTGGTGTTGTAGCAAGACCATAAGCTTCTAATCCCTATAATTGATATTCACGCCATTTTCCACAAGACTTATCTAGATTTCCTAAAGACCTGGACTATCCTACCACTAAAGGGTACCCTATAGTTTCCTACCATTTCCAAATTATATCTACACGACTTTCTCTTTTTCTAAATATCAACCCTTTATATTCACTGTTAGAAGTTACTAACTAATCTATATTTCCACTATAATATAAATCATTAGTCAATTTTAATAAAGTAGGTTCTTCACTATTATACTATTTAAGAAATGTATTGTTGGTATCCCAATATGGGGGTTCAGGGTCAATGGGATTATTTCCTATATTATATATGGTCTAACCAACTTTTATATTTCCTAATATCTTTTTTATTATTGTAGAAGTAGGCTATTCTTCGGTAATGTTGCTCTTATCAGCATTATCCTAACTGTTTTCTATAAGAAACTAATTGTTATTGAAATTGTTCAAGTATTTTCTTTGCCAAGGATAGACCACATAAGACTTCATTAATTTATCTTTATTCCAAAGCCAAACTTTTTTATCCCAAGTAAACAAATTACAAGCATCATCAAACCAGCAATTCAATGCAGAAACTGTCTATCCTCCCCAAAAAGCCTTATTACCAAATGATTTATCATAAAAGCCTTTTGCAATTTGTGTTCCTCTGATATAAGAATCCTCACTATAGTCAGTTCTTATGTTATTTAGAAACTGTGGATTCTCTGCGATAATGTTATATTTTCCATTAAAGTTAGTAAACTCTGAAATACCTACAAATTTTACTTTATAGTTTTCACTATCTGTATTTTGTATATCTGTATTAAATTCTATATCAGGAGAATTCAAAGTACAGATTTGATTATCTACAAAATAAAAACCTTCATATATTTCTTTTTGATTATTTTCGATAGCATCTGCAAATTTAGAAGGTCTGCTTCCTGTATCTTCCCACTATATATCTGTTGCAGATACACAAGTAATATAATATGTATCTACGAAAGTATCAACAGCTGGCTAGTCATCAAATTGAACACCATTTACAGTATTAAATATAATTGTTTTAACAGGTCTTAAAAGGAAACCATAAGCTTGCTACTCGTGCTAAGAAACAAGGTATCTATCACAAACAACTGTATATCCTCCTATAGTTTTACCCTATACTCTAGTTATTTGCACCCCATCTAATGTGGAATACAACTAAATGTTCTAAAAAGATACACATCTTCTTCTACAAACCACTCCTATCTTATAGCCTGAACTGTCAGAATAATACCAAGCATTCTAATTATCTAATTGTTTTTCATAGCAATTTCCATTTATTGATTCTCCTCCTTCAATAGTAAAACTAAGAGGATTAGAAAGAGGGACTAAAGAAGTTTCATATTGTGTAGGTCTATCACTTATATTTTCATAGTCAGGAATTGCTATTATAAAATTACCAGTAGAGGAAATTGAATGATGCTCATAGTCACCTGAATAGTCATCAGTATACATATTCTAAGCTTCTCCGTTAGGTAAGATAGTATTAAACAATGGAGCATTATGTCTCCACTATACGTAGCTTGCTCCCCAACCAAATTGATTAATATCATCTCCTGGAGTAGTGACAGTTCCTTCATAAGTATTACCGTATACACAAGGCACAGGTCTGTAAAACCAAGAAGACTAAGCAAATAAAGTGCCATTTACTCTTTGGTTCAAATTAAATACAGTAGGATTAACCACTCCTTGACATAATACATTTCTTTCAGAAGAATTTGGAAAGGATACTACAGGTCTTACTCTTACATATTTGGTTAAATCAAAATATTTTTGAGTGGTTCCTCCAGAATCTATATATGTCTGCTAATTCAAATAATTATATAAAGCCGCAACACTCCTTCCTAAAGATGAAAAGGGAACATTATTATCATACCATTCTACTTCAGCAAGAGGAATATCATATGTATCAAAAGAGTTTGTATCATGCTAGTTAGGATATTGAGTGTTTTGAGAAGTTGCTATTAATATAGGCTCTCCCCAATTGCCATAAATATCCTATAGCTGTATTCCTAATTTATAATATTCCTATCCTTTAAAAGTCCTTATTTCTCTTGAGTTCTTTTTAAGTTGATTTTTGTAGTCATAAAGAAGTCTCCAATTACCTGTAGAAATATCTAATTGTCTAGTTTTCCAATGTACTACTTTACCTCCTACAAAAGATTCCAAATTTGTTACTTTTTTATCAAAAGTATCATTTTTGAAATTACCAAAGAACAATTTACCATCCTTGTAATTAAAAGTCTAAGGAATAATCTTATTGTTTCTAATCAACAACTACTAAGCATCATAAACATATCCCTAAGTATTATCATCAATAAAGGATAGTTCATAATGGTCTATAACACTGCTTTCATATTTAGCAGTAAGCTTATTAGTTTCTACTTCATTGATAACTTTAACTAATGGGGTAGTGTTTAATGCACTTCTATATATTGAATAAAATCTTATATAATCAAATTTATCATGAAAGTTAATAGGAACATTGAGCTTTAAGGTAAAAGTACATCCAACTCTAGTATCAGGTTTTTCTCCCCTATCTTCGTGTGCTATATAATATAAAGGAGTAACATCAATCACAGGAGTTTCCTATGCATTCTCATTAAAGAAAGAATAAGCATATTGAATAACTCCTGCATGAAACATTCCTCCTACATAACCTTTAGTTACTTCAATTGAATTATAGTTACCATATATTTCCTATACAAAACCATAAGGGTCATAATCTACAGGATGATATAGAGGAGTATGAATATCTCTATCACTTACTATATTAATAACTCTAGGTTGATTAATACCATCAATCCAATATACTTTTTGAATTAACTCTGTTTCATAATAAGGAATAGCATCTATTAAATGGTCAGTATCAAACTCAAGTTTATCTCCTTCATATAATTTTACAATTTCAGTTATACCTTCATTAGATTCATCTGAATTTAATATGAGTCTATATATTCTATCATAATGAGTATTGCTCTAAGTATCTTTAGTAAACAATACTAAATAATCATTTAATATACAATACCCTATAATAGTTCCCTAAACATAAATTTCAGTATTTTTATCTTTCTTCCAATATAATTGGACTGGTTTAGTGCCTCTCTCAGTAGTTAATTCAAAAGCATTTGAATCTTGTGTAGCACTTAATCTGAAATTCTTTATTTCATAAGCTTGCTATTGTGCAGTTTTTGAATTGATGACATCTTTATTCATTCCCATCAATCCAACCTATATAAGTTTCTTATTCATTAATATCCTCTCCCTAAATTATCCAAGTGTGTATGGTCTCCAAGAGTATTGAAAGCCCTGCTATACTCATGTACACTTGGTATAAGTTGATTAATCATGTTTGTTATATTCTCCATTTCAGCATAGTCAGGTAAAGCCATTTCTGAATTAAGCTGTGCAACTGCTTTTGCATAATCTCCCTCTGTATGCTAAAGTATTTGTGGAGTTATTTTCTATTGGTCAAATAAAACTACAAAGGCTCTCCATTTGATATAAAGCTCCAAAGCATTAAGAAATACTGGTAAATCAGGAATCAAAGGAAAACCATCCTAATCCACAGGAATTGCCCTATAAGCAACCTATACTTTACCTTGCTTGAAAGTAGTATAGATATATCTTCCTTTTGTGTTATAAGAAGGATTGCCACAGCATTTCTTAAAGTAACCAGTACTCTTTTTCAATACTTCACATCCATCTTTAACTAAGATTACTGAAACCAAGTCACAAGGTAGAATGCCCCTATAATCATTTATTTCAACCTCAACTTCCTTCTCATCATATATCTGTGGATAGCCTACCTTGTTTATAAAATCCAAAGTATGTCTCACACACTACTCTATAGTAACATCCTAAAGCATTGGGTGTCCTAATACTCTAGCCATTACTTCCCTTATTGTAATTAAATTTATATTGCTAATCATCTTATTTGTATTTTATTGAAAACGCATCTATAAGTTTGCCACTGTTTATGTTTTCCTTTACAGTAATTTTTAGCTGTCTGTTGAAACCAAAGTGATAATATACCTTATTTGGATAGTCTATGTAATGTTTATCATAGGTTAGTTTATATACAGAAGGTACATTATGCTTTATCAGGATTTTCTTTTCTTTGGCTTCATTATCTTCCTCCCAAAGTGCCATAGTTCTATTCCAATCAATAGGCATAGTGTTTTCTAGTTTACCATCTATAATCCTATTTTTGGTAGGTTTCTTGGCTACATAGAGTCTTCCCATCTTAAAAGGTATGGTAACTATATTTCCTATTGAAATCTCTTCACAGAGCCTTAAATTGACCTTTCTGATGATTTTTCTGAATAAGATTAAATCACAGGCTTTCCTTTTCTCTAAAGGTAGTTTGTCATATATATCCCTTACTCCAACACTACCTTTAACATCGTGGTTTCTCTTGCCTTTAATCTTTAAGGTTTTTGCCCTGTATTCAGCACTTGGTTTATCAGTCTACATCTCCTTCAATTTGTTTTGCTGCCTAAGACTTCATATTCTATCTTACAAACTGTGCAATATCTGCTATATCATCCTTAGCATTATTATATTTGTCATAGCTAATATACTTAGAACCAAGCAGTTGTTTTACTACATCATTGATTAAAGCTGGCACTAAATAACTTTCAATAGGAAATTCTTTATCCATAATATTACAATTATCTTGATTTCCTTCTTCATCACAAGATAGATTACTTGCTTCTTCAAAGTCTTCAAACACAGCAGAAAGTTTTATTCTCTCCAAATATTGGAATTGAGGATTACTGGACTTCAAATAAACATGTCCATCAGGAGCTAATGCACAATATATTATATTCTAAAGAAACTTGTTGTAGTTTACAAATTTAAGTTTCTCAGGAGTTACATAACACATCATAGGATTACTGAAAAAACTTATAGTAGAAACCTAAGGCTAGCTAAACTCCAATGTAGTAGGAATCTTTTCAACTGACCTTAACATCAAGTCTCCACAAGGATTATTTATATTTTCATCAACTGCTTCCAAATTAAGGCATATTGACTATTTGTTTTCTATGCTACTTTCCTTCTTTTGTCTTTCATACTCCTGTTTAAGAACTAGAGACCTATATTTGTTTAAAAGAAATAACACATGCTCTTCAGTAAATGAAGAATCATCTGAAAACTCCTTACAGAGGTCAAGACACATATATACTAATTCTTTTGCTTTCATTGTATTATATTTTATACAAAACCTCTGCAAAAATAAAGAAAATACCTTATCTCTACAGAGGTTTTAATTATAGTTTAATGATTCTAGCAAGAACTTCTGCAATTAGATTGTAATGTAAATACACAAGAAGAATTGTCTAACATTACTCTAAGTCTGTTTAAAACTGCTTGATATTCAGGTTTACAAAGTATGATATTATCATATTCATCATCTATCAAAGCAGCAAGCAACACCTTTAAAGTAATCTGACTATTTACATATCCATAATCTGTAAGAGAAGTAAAATAATTATCCAATATGTTATGAATACTACTAACCATGACAACCACAACCTCCACTATTTGTTGAGGCAGAACTAAAAGTAGCTGCCCCATGTTGATAAAACTTACACCAATATTTACAAGCTTGTTCAAAATGCCTTGCTTCTATGCAAGCATCAATTGCTTTCTTTCTTAATAAGCCATTTACAAAATTCATAGGTATCTATGTACAATCTTGCTCAAGCTCATTAATGCTAGGTAATAAACCATTATATAGCCTACAAGGGTTATATACTGCAAAATTAAATGAGCTGGGAGTTTCTCTACAAGAATGGTTGCTTATATACTCATTATTATAGTCCATTGAAACAACTATTACAAATAAATCTGATAAAATGTTTGGGTAATAACAGGATTGGTTTAATGCCTAATCCATAATAGCCAAATCATTATCAGTAAGTGTCCTATTGTACTCTTGTATATATTCCTCCTCTCCAGCAAATGTCTTTATGTATATAGGATTTCCATCAATAAAGGATTTATTGTTATATATGTAAATTGATTTAAACCCAATGTCTTCAGAAGACTGTAATTCAGGTATATCAGTAAGCTTAACACTAATATGAAGAGTATTATCATTATTGTCTATATAAATATTCTTTGTTATTTCCATAATGCTTAGTTTAATAAAGAATAATTAAAAAATAAAGGGAGATAGAGTTTCCCCCACCTCCCCATATTTAAGTTTTTAAGAGTTATCAGTCTCTATCAATTTCTTCAATTTCTACACCATTTAAATTATTCCAAGCAGTGATAAAGTTATCACACTCTCCAGTACCACTAGCAGCAGGAAATGCAATAGTAATATCCTTCTCAGATTTCTGCACTGCATGGTTAGCACCATCCCAATACCAATGGATTTCAACCACATCATAACCATACTGAGCATTTGAATTTGCAAGATATGCAGCAGCCCAGTTGTTAGGCCAAGCAGCTTCTCTGTTATAGTCACCTCTGTTGGCATGGTAGAAATATTCCATATCAGCAATCTTCTTGCTGTTTTGGATAATCAGGTTTCCAGCAATCTTCTTAGAGGTACCCCAAGTAACTTCTTCACCAGAGAAGAGAATAGTTGAAGGATTGGCAATAAACTCAACAGGGTGTTGAGGCATCACACCAAGTCTCCAAGGTTGCTCAACTTCATCAATGATAATACCGACATAAGTGCCAGTAGTAAGTGAAGATTCAGCAGTATCAGCAGTCACTTCAAATACAGTTTGACCTGAACCAGAATAAACAAAACTTGAAGTACTAGTAGTAACATATACCTTCAACATGGGAGCAACATCTCTACTAAGATTCTTTGCCAAAGAAAGAGCCATTTTAATATAGAAGTTACTAGGAGACATACCATAAGTAGCATGAACGGCACCATACTTATGACCCCACACTTCATCAGAATCCCAATAAAGACCATTGATTCTTACATTAAGGATATAGTCCTGACCACTAACAAGAGAGTCACCAGTACTATCATTGTTAGTATCAACAAGATAATTACTATTTAAAGTAATTAAAGAGGCTCTTGAAGTATACTTCATCTGAGCAGCAGCAACAGCTTTGGTATAAAGAATATGGTCTTCAGGAATGTGAACAATAGTAGGAAGACCATCCTTACCATAATGGACAATTTTGTAATCAGTACCTTTCTTTGAGACAGAGATATTACCTTCAGCAGCAGTAGTGCTATAAGCATTAGCTACAAACATCTGTCTAATTTGATTTTGTGTAAACATTTTTATTAAAGTTTAGTTAAACAAAATGTGAATTAATTAATTTATTATTTATAAAGTTTATTATTATTATTATTTTCCAATACTTTTTGATTGTAAAGCAAGACGAACTGCATAGTTCACTACCTTATTATGAAGGATAGGGTTTAGTTCACTCGGTGTAATCTCTTGTCTGTCTTCAATTGACAAAGGGGATTCTAAATTAACTAGAATAATAGGTAAAGGTCTTTTTACATATCTTACAAGATATTCTTTTATGTTTTGGTTAGACACTATCTCAACCATATTATCTTCAACATCTAATCTTAATGCTCTATTATCATTAGCTCCTCTAAAAGGATTTTCCTTTATTTTATGAAATTCATCTTGAGTTACAGGTTGAACTTTTATTACCTTATTATTTATACAAGAATCGTCTTTTGACTCTAGTTTTACACTCTCATAAGTAATGAATAATATATCATTAGGTAACTTAAAGAACTTAGAATTCTTTATTATATGATAGTTTATAGGTTCAGAGACAGATGTACTATAAGTTTTTACTAAGTCACTTAAGTATCTCCTATCTTCCTCAGTAAGTTCAAACACATTACCTAAGTCATTCTTTCCATTATATAAAGAAATTACAAGCTATTCTTGAGCTTCAGTAAGAAACACTGACTTTTCATACTCATTGAAAATTAAAGGGTCCTATACATTCTGTGAATATGCATTAATCAATGTATCAAACTAATTACTCATCTCCTCAGTACTCATCAGTCTTTCTCCTTATTATTTGAAGGTATTACTCCTAAATCAGTTGCACTTACATTACCTACACCAACCAAGTTACCTAAAGCCTGTGGATTGTATATGGCAGTACAGAGTTCAACCGCCCTCTGAACAATAATGTGATGTACTCCTTCAGGAAGTTTACAAGGTGTCTATACGCTAACACTATCAATTGATAGTTCATCATCACTTAAATCTACCAATACAATAGGTGTAGGTCTCTTTACATATCTCATCTTATAGGTAATATTATCTTCATTTATAAATTTACCTATTAACTCACAAAAAGTTCCTGAGATTTCAATATTTTGCACAGTGTGTAACCTAGCACCTCTTTCTGTTTGTATTTGAGCAACTTGAGGGTTGTCTTCAACTTCTATTTGTTCCTCTACAGAACCATTCTTTGTTATAAGTTTCCAAACACTTCTTTTTGGTGGATATTGGTAAGGTTTCTACATTAATCTTGTATAATCATTATAACTGATATCAATTATTTGATAAATGTAAGGAACCCCATCATAATTTTCAACAACACTTTCATTCAGTGTAAGGAAGTAGTCGTCTGGTAATACAAAAGTAATTGCTCTTGGGTCATAAGGGGAATATTGCTGTGAAGTAACCCTATCTAACTCAGCATTATCAATAAGTGTTGAGAAATCATACTACCTAAGCTATCCCAAATCATTGATGTTAAATCCTGATTGGAATTTGTTTCCTCTGGGGTCAAACTTTGCAAGAATAACTTGGTTCTATGCTTTAGTAAGGAACACACTTTTTTCATATTCATCAACACCAGGGGCTTGATTTGAATTGACTTGATTATAGAGTATGTCAAACTCATTGGACATTTCTGTTGTAGTCATAATATTTATTCCTTACTTTATATATAGTTTAATTATTGTTTTACTTTAGCTTGAATTGTAAGCAACAAGTCTTGTCTCTTAGGACTTTCAAGGAACTTAGCTGCATTTGTTATTGTTGGGTCAGTACTACCTTCACTAAGAGATTGGTTAGTTTCAGTCATATAATAGAAATCCCCTCTTCTTGAAATAATACCATTGTCGACAGCCTGATGAATAAGAGTCTTTGTTTCAATAAGCGGGTCTTCAATTACACTTAAGAACAACTTAGGTTTAGCCTTGATTTGTTCATTAGCCTGTTGACGCAAGAATTCAATCTTAGTTGAAGGTGCAAGATTCTTACCAGTGAGTGTTTCAATGACAAATCTAAGGACTTCTACATTATCCTTATATTGACCAAATGCAAAATAGCATCTTGAGGTAATACTCATTTCATCATCAGCAGCTTTTGCCTCATCATTTTCATTAATGATAACATATCTATAAGTTGCCTTATTAGCATTTTTAAGTTGGTCTAATGATGGGCAGATATAGTCTGACCAAGAGAGCAACATCTTATAGACCATATAATCATGGGCATTAGCTAAATTCAAGTAAGAGTCTTCCTTAGTCAAGGTAATCTCAACATTACCATTGCCACTTGCCCAGAAGTTATCTTCATCTTTTCTATAAACTGATAAGGCATTATCTTCAAGTCCTAACAGATACTCCAAGTAAGCTTTTTCATCATTGGTCAAGCAATTCTTGATAGTACCGTTTGTAAGTCTGGGAGGACCACTGAATGTAACATGGCCCCCTTCAACAAGACCACCACTTAAAGTATGCTCTGGGTCTTTAATAAGAGGTGAAGGCTTATTAATAAATCTTACAATAACTCTTTCATTTCTGAGGCAACTCTTCAATGCAGAAGCATCCTTTTGTTTTTTGCCTTTCTTTTCAATAATTTCTTCTTCCATTTTATTTTCTCCTTTAAAAAGTGGTTGCGGGAATAGGATTTGAACCTATGACCTCCAGTTTATGAGACTGGCTAGCTACCACTGCTAACACCCCGCAATGTAAAAAGGGGATGGGGTTAGCCACCCCCCTTTTTTTGATATATATTAGAGTAAGTTATATTAACCTCTCAACACATCAGGAATGATAGACACCACTCTAGTTGGGTCAAGAACACAAATACCCAAGACAGCTCTCTTATGGACAACTGCACTGTTCTCATCATAAGAAGCATGGTTATTACCCATTTCACCAGTGAATGGATTACCAAAAGGACCAGCCTGATAACCTCTCACCTCAGGATAAGCCTTAGTAGTGCACTTGAAGATGTTTTGTTCAGTACCACTACCTAAGTCCATAATATCCATTCTATGAGAATAAGCAAGAGAACCATCATCAAGTCTAATCTTGTTTCTCACAGGGTCATTATAGGATTGGTCAACCAAAAGGTCAATAACGATACCCATAGGACTTCTCCACTGAGTGAATTGGAAGCCAGCACTCAAGGAGTTCTGATGGTAAGGAGAATTAACCTTCTGAATCATATTGACTGAACTATTATCAAGAGTCAAGTTAGTCCAGCCTTGGGTTTCATTCAAGATAGCCTTATGGAAGTCCATAGCACCACCATCACCAGTAGTAATGGTAACATGTCTATTGGCATAGTCAACTTTACCACTCATCAAGTCCATAAGTGATTGCTCAAGAACTCTAAGATTGAATTGGTTGACATATCTGACATTACCATAATCAAGCTGTTGATACAAACCAGCTGACTTTCTAATAGCCTTGCCAGAAGGACCAAAGTCCATATATTCACCATTTTCATTTCTATTGCTCTTACCATAAGCAAGTGCTCTGTTCTTTTGGTCTCTGAAGTCTCTTTCAAACAAGAAGTCAACATACAGCATCCAACCATCATAAGTGACCATCTTGCCATCCTTTTCAACTTGTAAACCAACAGCCATCTTGTCATAAGACATAGCACCATCAACTTTGTATTTGCTTCTGATAGTAGAGAACTCATTTCTCATCTGAGCATGAGTTGCACCTTGAAGGTCACCAACCTCTCTATCCAAACCGTTCTCAACAAAGTTTGCTTCAAAGCTGAACTTCTCACCAGGAAGCAGTCTTTCAGCTGGAATACCAGCAGTATTGGCACCGCTGAGATAGACACGATACACGGTGTTACTTCCCTCATATCTAGGCTCATCCATCACAACAAATTGATAGACTTCATTTAATTCACCGACGATAGTAGCACCTCTATGCACCCAGTCATTAGCAAAAACCAAATAGAAAGGCTCTTGGTTAGCACCAACAGGGTCAGAATCAGACTGAACAACATTGCCATTAAGTGTTCTTGCTTCAAGCAAAGGCCAATTCTTTCTAGAAGGTCCCTGAATATACCAAGTATATTCATCATCAGTCTTAAAGGTCTTGGTAGGCAATTTGGACATCAAAGTATCAAGGGTATTGCCATATCTCCAAGCCATCAAATTCACAACATTCTATGCAGCCTACTGTTGGTTATACATACACAAGTAGGCTAAAGATTCTCTAGTCTGCAACCCTTTCCATCTTTTAGGTCCAACAGACATTCCAGGTCTCAAAAATCCTGCCATAATTGTTTATATTTAGAAATTAGTAATTAGTCTCCAAAAAGAAATTTCAAATCATCGTTTTCTTCCGAATTAGAGTTAACATAGTTAAGTCTTCCAGTATTTACTCTATTGGTTCCTTTGAGTTTATTCTCAAGTTCCTTGATACTAGAAGTCCTTTCCTTCTTAACTTGCTTTTTAATCAGAGGAGAAAGGTCTTTAAAACCATCAGTCATAGTGTAGAACAAACTTACATATTTAAGGAAATCTGCTTGATTTTCCATTTGATATTTCTGGATTTCTGTCAACCAATTACCATCCTTAGTCTTATATGAAGGTTTGCTGATATTGTCATAGACTTTCTGCCTCATTCTTTTGTCCATTCCAATTTCATCGAAGATGCCCTTATCTTCCACGATGGACTTGCGTAGTTCTTCTCCTTGCCTACGCATATCTTCCTTATATTTCTTAGCTTGCTCCTTACCTTC
>Ga0247609_10001636_pt1 | contig 25981 bp, 25 predicted proteins | sample 172DNAGHGlowgp2_FD_193487 | JGI IMG/M metagenome (GOLD analysis project Ga0247609, IMG submission 193487) | Sheep rumen microbial communities from Palmerston North, Manawatu-Wanganui, New Zealand - 1728 DNA GHGlow gp2 | ecosystem: Host-associated > Mammals > Digestive system > Stomach > Rumen ...
TTCTATTATTTCCTTTTCCTCTGATTTTTCTGATGATATTTTTGCCTCTGCTGCTTTTCCTATTATTCCATTATCTCCTGATAATGTAGTTATACTTATTCCAGCTAAAATCAAAATTATAATTATAGTTATAGCCAAAGCAATAAGTGTTATTCCTTTCATATTATTCTGTTCTTTTTTTACATTTTTCATTTTCTTTTTTCTCCATTTCTTTTGTTTTTAACTTTTTTATAACTTAGTACTAAAATATTTTTATGAAAATCTGTACTTATTAAAAAACACTCATGGTTTCCTCATCAAAATGCGAACGCGGAATAGACACAAATGGCCTACAATAATAAAGCTTTAAATAGTCATATAATCCTACATACCCATAATAGGTCGTAACTCCTCTTTCTGTAAAAGATGTTTTTCCTACTCCAAAAACATAAGAATCACCTCCTGTACCTGGACTAGCCAAATTATAACCACACTCTCCACAATAAATTTTCTTATCAATTTCAAGTGTATATGAAAAATCATAATTATTATTATACCCTCTTGAATCGCAACTTAGATTTATTTGAGTCTCATGTGTTGCATTATAAGACGCTAAAAATAAATCTACAGTCGGTCCTCCTATAGCCCAATTGGCTACATTACTACAATATTGTGACCATTTACTAACATCTAGCAAATAAGTTGCTGCATTTTTACTACCGCTACGATTTTCCCAGTTAATAACATTAGAATTTAAAGATAATCCAGGTTCACCAACTTCACCTTCATATCCTACCCAGTTAGGAGAATTACCAATCAAATTTTTACTTATTAAATATATATTACTATCATCTGCAAAAAACAATTGCCATTCAGTTACATCTGAAGATGCATATCCATTATATTTAACCATTTCACCATATTTGTTTGATAGTTCAGCATCACCAATTATTACTGGTTCAATTTCTTTTTCTTCTGTTCCAAACACTATTGTTCTACTTCCTATTGTTACCTGTCCAGTTGCATTTATTTCGTCCATTTCATCTGTTGTTAATAATTTCTGGTCATTTGGTCCTAATCTTTCTAATAAAGCTGATAATGTTTCAGCAGTTTTATTTTCGGTATGTTTGTCTGCTTCTTGGTTTATTTTCCATAAATCTCTTGCTTCCTGTACTGCTGCACCTCTTGTTTCTACTTTACTTGTACTTGATTTAGTTAACAACCCATTTTCTCCTGTTAAAGTTGAAATGCTTATTCCTGCTAAGATTAAAAGTACAATTATCGTTATAACAAGTGCTATAAGCGTAATTCCTTGATTTTCATTTTTTAAATTTCCCTTCTTTTTTAATTTTACATTCTTCAAATTTACCACCTTTTCCTTCCCACATCTTTTGTTAAAGACATAAATAAATTTTTATATAAATATTTAAATATAAAAATAAAACGAAAATAAGACTATTATTCCTTATACATTTATGCCAATTGCAAAAATGCATAGAAAATAATAGCCCCTATAGCTATATAAATATTTTATAAAATTAAATACTGAATTATATTTTAATACACAATTTTCTTGTTTATAAAGTATACGTGTGTGTGTTACAGCCTCAACGGTTTTAGCCTTTTTATTCATTTGTTGCTACCTCTTTTGTTCTTTATTTTTACATTTACAGTATATCAGTTTTCTATTTTTGTTGCAACAAATTTCGTAAAAATTTTGTTTTTTATTTATTAGCAATATGTATATCTGTAATTTCGACATTTAACTCTCTAGAAACAATATTTTGAATTTGAGCAACTTGCTCTTGTTTTAACTCTTCACTACCAACTATAACACTAACACTATCGCCATTTACAAAAATTACACTATTGTCAAAACCTTTGGTATTTAATAAGTTTTCACATATCATAATACTGTTTTTTATATTATTTATTTTTGTTATTTCTTCTGTAACAGATTGTTTTTGTGTTTCTGATGTATTATTACTATTTAAAATTTTTTCATAAGTTTCAATCATTTGAGAATACATAGAATCTCTTTCTAATTTAGATTTTGTAAAATAATCATCTTTCTCTATATTAGTATTTGTATTTGTCTCTTGTATTTCACTTTTGTTATCTTCAGTTTCAGCAATTGTATTTTCATTATCTAATTTTTCACTGTTTTCTGTAACAATATCATTACTACTAACTAATGTTGCATCACCAATATCAGCTAATTGTGTATCATCTTTTGTTTCTAATTTCATACTTGTTTGTACAGATTTATTGTCTGGATTCACACTGTAATTTAGATAACCTGCTGCCATAACCATGATAGCTATAACATAAATAATAACTTGATTTCTTTTTAACAAATTTTTCATAAGTTTTTCTCTCCTTTAATTTTAAACTATTGCATCTCAAAAACTTGAATTTTATGAGTTGCTAATCCTGTAACTGCTTCAACTGCTTGAATTATATTTGCTTTTACATTTGTGTTTCCTGCACCTTTAGCTGTAATAATTGCCCCTTCAATTTTAGGTTCAATAACTTTTTGCGTTATAGGTGTTTTTTCTCCATCATCTTCTTTGTATATTATATCTTTTTGTGAATCTGTTTGCTCTATTTTTCTAATTCCACCAGAAGTGTCTGTTTCTTCTGTAGTACTCACTTTGGAATTTTCATTATACATAGCAATAATTTCACTAGATTCACTATAATTAATACAAACATTTACTTCCCCTACACCATTAATTTTAGATAAAATATTTTCAAGCTTTTCTTCTAAATCTGTTTTTATATTTCCGTTCTGCACTTGTTTCAATAACAGTATCTGATGCAAGCTTTTTTGTTTTATCATTAATCTCTTGTTTAGTCGATTTTTCTTTATTTCCATTCCAAACAATATTTATTGCAACAACTGTGATAATTAACAAAACCACTAAAAAAACTAAGTTTTCAATTTTCTTTTTATCATTTCCACTACTATTTTCTTTATTTCTATCAATTAAACTTTTTAGTTTATCTCCAAACATTTTTCATTCACCTCATATTCTTCAATTAATGTTTTTTTTACATTTTTTATATCTTCTCTTGTTATTTTTTCTACTTCATCTTTTTCTATTTTTGTATCTATTTTTTTTACCTTTTCAATTTCTTTAACCAAATCATTTTCTACACTTTCATTACCTTCAGAATCTTCAACATTTAATTTTTGAATATTAATTTTTATTAACTCAATGTTTTTATCATCATTTATTGTTACTTTACATTTCGTAGCAATATATCCTTTTTCTTTTAATTTATTTGTAATCTCCTTTTCTAATTCTTTTTCAGATAATTCTTTAATTCTTTTATCCATACTTGTTTGATCAATTGAAAGTGTTTCTTTTGATTGGTATTCATTAAAATTAATTTCATTAATCTTTAATTTATCTTTATTTTGAATTAATGGTGATACTATATTGAATAATAGAAATATTCCTAATATCATTCTTATATATTTTTTCGTTTTATTATTAGGCAAAATCATTTCTAAAATTGATACAATTACAATTGTAACACCTAAATTCTTTGCCCATAAACTTAATATCTCAATCATATTATTTCCTCTTTTATCTATACATCATACTAGCATTAGATATTTTTAATACTATAGTTAATCCTATAATCAACATAAAAGCTAAAGAGCTTAAAATTGCTAAGAGAATTTTAAAAATATCACCAACTTGATCTAACAAACCTACAATATTTTTATCAGTAATTGGTTGAACAATAGTTGATAGAAGCTTATATGATATTGTAAATACTCCAAGTTTTAATATTGGTATTATACATATCCCAATAATAATTATCACACCCACTATTCCTATGCCATTTTTTAAAATTAGACTACATCCTAAAATAGTATCTGTAGCATCTCCTAAAATTTTGCCTACAATTGGAACAGCAGAACTAACTATTGCTTTTGCAGTTTTAGAAGAAATCCCGTCAACACTACTTGATAATGTTCCTTCTAGAGATATTACTCCTACAAAAACTGTCATTATAATACCTAGAAACCATACTATACTTGACTTTAGAAATTTAGATAAATTATCAATTTTTATTTTATCTGATATTTTTGAAATAATTATTAAACTTGTAAATATTAAAACAGCAGGTATAATTAAATTTTGAATTATGTTTCCTATAAAATTTATTATAAATAAGATAATTGGTTCTATAATACTGCTTGTAGTTATATTTCCTGTATAAAGCATAAGTGTTATTAATAGAGGAACAAGCAGGTTCATAAATCCTATTAAATTATTTGTTGTATCTTGTGTCAGTTTTATTATGTCTGTGAAATTTGTCATTATAACTGTTATTATTAAAATATATTGAACATAATAAACAAGCTTTGATATACTATCATTTTCTAAACTGTCACTTATAGATTTTAAAACACTATGTATTATTATAATTACTAAAATGCTTGCAATTGTTTTTATATTAGATGAAACTTCTTTTCCTAATAAATTCAATATTTTATTAATTATTGTTGAGTTATCAACTTGTCCTTTGATTACATTTTGCAATAATTGATTTATATCAATATCTTCGAAAAATTCTCCCTCATATTTTTCTGCATTTTTTATAAAACCACTTATATTAAACTCTTCTTGTTGCTCATCTAATATTTCTTCAGCATAACAAAAATTTAAATTAAAAATTATTAATATTATTAAAATAATAAGAAAATATTTATTTTTCATTTGTATTTTTTTCCTTTTTTATGGTAATATTTTTAATATTATTTCTAAAAGACTTGAAATTATAGGTATTGACATAGATATAATTATTATTTTTGTTCCCATTTCTATTTTATTAGCAATTGCAGCTTCACCAGAATCTTTACATACACTTACTGCAAATTCAGATAAAAATGCTATTCCAGTTATTTTTATTAAAAGTAGTAAAAATGATGTATTTATAGAGGCTTTATTTGATAAAGATTGTAACAAATTTATAATTCCTGTTAACTTGTCCATTACTAGCATTAAAATTAATGCCCCTGTCAGTAAACTGATATAAATTGTAAATTCAGGTCTGTATTGTTTTAATAGAACTATTATTATTAAAGCAATTAATGCTATTCCGATTATTTTAATAACTTCCATTTTTCCTCCTAGTGTCAGGTCCATTTGGACATTTGTGTCCATTTGGGACAGATCTATAATTAAAGATTAAATAACGTTCTTACTGTGTCAAACAAACCGACTTATTTCTTTTATTACCATTGTTAATACTATTATCAATCCCGCTAAAGTTGTCATCATTGCTTGGTCTTCTCTTCCAGCTCTTACTAAAACTTGATATAAAACTGCAACTAATATTCCAATTGCTGCTATTTTAAATAATAAATCTATATTCATTTAAATAGTTCCCCTCTCTTTAAAGATTTTACTAAGCTAAAATTATTACAATTGCAATTCCTATAACAGTTCCTAGTTTTAAATACATTTTTTCATTTTTTTCTTTTTCTTTTTGTGCTTCTATTATTTGTTTTTCTAATAATTTTTCAGTTATTTCAATTTGACTTATCTGTCCTTCAACATCTGTTTGTCCTAATAATTTTGAAAGTTTCTTTATTATATTTATATCTTCTTTTTTTAAATTACATATTGTTTCATCTAATGACTCTTCCCAAGAAATACTTGCTGTTTTTTCTTTCATTTTTTGTTTTGCTAATTTAAATATATTTGAAATATTTTTGTTTGAATTTTTTGCAATCTCACTAAAAATGTCAGGTATCGGTTCATATGTATATCTTATCTTTGTTTTAAATATATTTAACGCACTTTGCATTTCTTCTAATTCTTCTAATCTATATACATATTTTTTTGATAAGAATTTTCCTATAATACTTGATGAAATTAAAATTATAAATAAAATGAAATATTTAATTACAATCATTTAAAACTTGTCCTTTCTATGTTTTTAGTATTATATGCTTAACATTTATTTTTAGAACTAAAATTTTTTATAAAAAAATTACTTTTTCAATTAAATTTTCTTCAATTAAGTTATTTATTTGTCTATTCTTTTTTATATCTTCTAAATTTTTTCCATGCATTGTAAATATTCCTTTTACTCCTGAAATCATTGCTTCTCTAATTGCTTTAACATCATCTTCATTACCTATTTCATCACATGCTATTACTTCTGGCGCCATTGAACGAATCAACATTTTCATTCCATTAGATTTAGAGATATTCTCTACAATGTCTGTTCTTATTCCTACATCATTTTGTGCTATTCCATGATACATTGCAGCAATTTCACCTCTTTCATCCACAACACCACATGTTTTTCCTTTGAATTTTATATTTGGAATACCATTACTTATATTTCTTATACAATCTCTTAACATCGTTGTTTTCCCTTTTCCTGGAGGAGATACAATTAATGTATTAAATATAGTATTATTTTCTAAATCTATTATTTCATTAATAATCTTGTTACTACAATCTAATATTTCTCTTGCAATTCTAAAATTCAAACTAGTTATATATTTTAAATTTATTACTTTTTCATTCTCTGTAACAGCTGTTCCAGATATTCCGACCCTATGTCCACCTTTTACAGTTAAAAATCCTTTACAAATTTGGTTCTTGTAACTATAAATTGAGTTATCACATAACCTTTCTAATATTTGCATTATCTCTTGTATACTTACAATATATTCAATTAATATATCAGCTTGTGCTAATTTTAATATAATAGGTTTATTTGAACGAATTCTAATTTCTTGTAAATCTTCTTCTATTTTTTTATTATGTTCTAGTGTATCTTTAAGTAAATTATATATATTTACTGGAAAATACCTCAAAACTTCATCTGTATATTTCATAGAAATTAAATCTCCTTATAATAATGATTTAAGATATGTCCCCAAATGGACATCAATGTCCATTTGGACCTGTCCCGGAATGGACATCAAAAAAAAGCATATATTATAATATATGCTTTTTTTGTGACGTTAGAACTATCTTTCACTTATAACTACTCTATATATTATTCCTGTATCTTGATCTCTTTCAAAATCGACTCTATATTCTTTATCATCTTTTACATCATCTTTTATAAATGCAATATTTTGTTCACTTGAGTCATATTCTTTACCATTAAAGTTTATTTCTTTTATTTTTTTATCATCATCTTCTGCTTCTTCATTGTTTAATTGTATTGTAGATAATAAACCTTTTATTGTCTGATGTGATTGTTTTGTTGCTTCATATAACTCGTATTTTTTATTAAAGTTCGTAATTTCTTCTTCATTTACTTGGTTTGCCTCATCTCTCATACGACTTAATGAACTTGATTGATTTTGTATAGATAATATTGGAGCTAGAATTCCATCTATAAATGGATTACTGTTTTCTTCTAGTCCAACTTCTTCCATTTGTTCTTTATTTACAATTTGTATTCTTTCTATAACTTTATTTAAAAAATCTGAAATTTGCTTATTATCAAAATCAGTTAATATTATTGAATTTTCTTCATTAAAATCTTCTATATTAGAACTTTCAACAAAATTAATATTATCATTTATTTGATATTTGTATTTTTCTTCTTCTGTTTCTATTCCTATAACATATTGTTCATTTATAGTTTGCATACTTGATATTCCAGAAAAATTACAATTAAAATATATTTTTGCTGTTTTATTATCTTCATTTGATTCTAGTGCTATTTGATATTTAATGTCTCCAGCATTTTCGACTTTTTCAAAATCAATTTTATAATTATTTGTTGCCAAAACTAGTCTGACAACTTTTCTTCTTTTAGTATATACTGTTAGTTCTATTTTTTCTTCATTAAAAGTTGTTTCACTTTCTAATTCTTTTATATAATCTTCTAAATTATTTGGTGTTATTTTTGCTGAATTTTTTACTATTTTAAGATATTCGTTTATCTTATCTAGTGTAGATTGATCATCTTTTAATTTTTCAAATATTTTTGTAACTACATTTTTTAATTCTTCACCTGTTAGTGTTAGTCTATATCCGTTTGCTTCATTTTCATTAACTTTTGAAAATTTTTCTTCTTTTAATTCGTTTTTTAATATATCTATATATGTATTTTTTATACGCTCTTTATCTTCATCTGTTAATTCTACATTTTTTATTTCTTGAATTTTTTCTATTCCTATTAGTGAATCTTCAGCGCTTGATATTTCTGTATTTTCAAATATATTGTCTGTCTTTTGGGTGTCAACTGCTAAAAATTTATTTCCTACAAATTTTGTTTGTAATCCAATTATTGTATTATTTTTTATAAATTGTAGTGGGAAAAATACAGATTCTGAGTAGTTTAAATTTATATCTTGTTTCATTTTGGAATTTTTATTATCTACCTGTCCAGAAAATGTAATATTATATTTATTTAAACTTGATGGTGTATCCTCATCAGCACCTATATTCATTGTATATGTACCATTATTTTCATAAGGTGTATTTTTTTTCTTATCTAAATATTCTATTAATTTATTATTTACTATACCATTTTGAGAATTAAATATGCTTGTTGAATATTTAAAAAATAAGTTTTTATTATTTTTAAATAAATCTGTTGCAATAAAAGCATAAGCTATTCCTGCAATTAGTATTATTACTAGTAAAATTATTATTGATATTAATAAAATTTTATTTTTCTTTTGATTCATAATAACAACTCCTATTCTTCCCAGTTATGATAAATGTTTGATACATCGTCTAATTCTTCTAGTCTTTCTATTAATCTTTCCATTTTTTCTTGAGCTTTTTCATCTAAACTAACTGTTGTAGTTGGAACCATTTGCACTTCTGCTTCTAAGAATTCTAATCCAGATTCTTCTAATTTTTCACGAACTGCAGAAAAGTCTGTAGGTTCAGTTGTTATTTCATATACTTCTTCGAATGATTCAAAATCTTCTGCACCCGCTTCTAATGCAAGCATCATTAGTTCATCTTCATCCATAGTTGTTGATTGTTTTTCTATTACTATAACTCCTTTTTTATTAAACATATATGATACGCAACCTGTTGTTCCTAAATTTCCTCCTGCCTTGTCAAATACATGTCTTACATCTGCTGCTGTTCTGTTTTTGTTATCTGTTGCAGCTTCAACAATAACAGCAACACCATTTGGTCCATATCCTTCGTATGTCATTTCTTCATAATTTTCATTACTTGTTGATGCCTTTTTTATTGCATTATTTATTGTATCATTAGGCATATTTGCTGCCTTACATTTTGCAATTACATTTTTTAATTTTGAATTTCCAGCTGGATCTGGTCCTCCTTCTTTTACTGCTATTAGTAATTCTCTACCTAATTTTGTAAATATTTTTCCTCTTGCTGCATCTGCCTTTCCTTTTTTTGCTTGTATATTATGCCATTTACTGTGTCCTGACATGTACATCTCCTCCTTTTTACATTTCATACATTATTTTAACATAATTTTTTTATTTTGTGTAGTCATTTTATAAAAAAATACATATTTAGTTATTTCAATTATTTTATTCATAATTTTTTCTGTTTTCCATTTCTGTTTCTTTTATTACATCATCATATCCTGTTAGTGCTGCAAATGGTGCAAATTGAGCAGATCTTGCATATAAAGACATTGGTGGATGTTTTTTTGATGTATGATGTTTTAAATTAATAATATCATCATATTGTCTGTCATATTTCATAAATATCACTTCCTAACTTCTATGTCCTCCAATTTGTTTATTTCGTTCAATTGTTGTAGCTCCTTCAATAAAATTTATACCTTTTAAAACTGCATTTTTTCCATATCTTGATTTTATATTTAATAATGTTTTTTGCAGTTCTTTTTCCATTTTTTCCTTTTTTCTTTTTTTGTCTAATTCAGCATAATTAACAAATAAATCAATTTGCTCATAACTCTTAATATTTTTATAATATTTATCATTTACTACATCTTCTGCTGTAAGATTTATTCTTCTAACAAGTAGATTTTTATTTATTATTCTTTCATATAGCTCAACAACAGCATCTGTTATAAGTTTTGTTGAAGATGTTTTATGGTCAATATTTATAGTTCCATGTCCATGTTTTGGAACTTTTCTGCCATAGCGGTCTAAAGTTATTTCGCCATTATATAATCTATTAATTTCTGGATTTTTTAGATTATCTACATCATATCCTATAGTTAAAACTAATTTACTTGTAATTAAATCTTTTTTTACTAAGTCTAATGAAAGTTGTTCTGCCATTTCCTTTACTATAGTTTTTGTATCTTCATAATTATATGGACAATGTAATACTTGCCCTGAGCTTATACTATTTGTTACAGGTTTATATGATTTTATACTTTTAATAGTACAAGGTTCATATCCCCAAGCATGGTCTATAAGCAATTCTGCATTAATACCAAATAACTTATATAGCAATTCTTCATTTCTTTCTGACATTCTTGCAATATCGCCCATTGTAAATATTCCATTTTTCTCTAATTTTTTTGATATACCCTGGCCTACTCTCCAAAAATCTGTTATTGGTCTATGACTCCATAAATATTTTCTATATGTTATTTCATCTAATCCTGCTATTCTTACTCCATTTTTATCTGGTTCAATATGTTTAGCCATAATATCCATTGCAACCTTGCATAAATATAGATTTGTTCCTATTCCAGCTGTGGCTGTAATTCCTGTTTCTTCATATACATTTTGAACAACTCTTGTAACTAATTCTCTTGGTGTTAATTTATATGTTTGTAGATAATTTGTTACATCTATAAATACTTCATCAATAGAGTAAACATATATATCTTCTTCTGAAAACCATTTTAAATAAATACTATATATTTTTTTACTATAATCCATATAATATTTCATTCGTGGTGGTGCAATTATATAAGTTAATTGTAAATCATTATTCTTTTTTAGAGCAATATCATCATAAGATGAACATGTAAATTTATTTCTTGGTGCTTTTAGCTTTCTTTTTTCATTAATCTCATTTACTTTTTGAATTACTTCATATAATCTTGCTCTTCCTGATATTCCATATTGTTTTAATGCTGGACTTACTGCTAGGCAAACTGTTTTTTCTGTTCTACTACTATCTGCAACTACTAAATTTGTAGTTATTGGATTTAAACCTCGCACTACACATTCTACTGAAGCATAAAAACTTTTTAAATCAATAGAAACATATATTTTTTCATATTTATTATTCACTTTTGCACCACCTTTACAAAACATTTATTTGCATTATATCACAATATTATTCGTTTGTAAACAGTTGTTTGTAAATAATTTATTTTACTCTGTTCTTAAAGCTTCTACAGGGTCTTTTTTACTTGCCATCTTTGCTGGAATTAATCCTGCTATTATTGTTAATAACATACTAATAATTACTAATATAACTCCTGCAACTGGTGGAACCATTGCATGTACATTAACATCAGTTAATGTGTATATTATATTATTTATTGGTATTGTTAGTAAAATTGTTATTCCAATTCCAATTAATCCTGCTATAAAACCAACTATAAATGTTTCTGCTTTAAATACTCTTGATACATCTCTTTTTGATGCTCCTATAGCTCTTAATATACCAATTTCCTTTGTTCTTTCAAGTACAGATATATATGTTATTATACCTATCATTATTGATGATACAATTAATGAAATTGATACAAATGCTATAAGTACATAGCTTATTATATTTACAATTTGGCTTACTGATTTTATCATAATTCCAACTACATCTGTATAATTAATTACATTTTCTTCTTTTCCATCATCTCTTTGTTTTTGGTTGTAATCTTCAATTGCCTTTGATATGTTTTCTTTTGCTTCAAAGTTTTTTGGATATATATTAATTGTGGATGGCTTGTTTAAATCTATTGCTCCTAATTTTTTTAGATTTTTTTCATAGCTTGAATCTTTATTTTGAGTATATGTTTCCATCATTTTTGCAATTTCTTCACTACTTAAATTTGCCATTGCCATTCTTTGTTCCTGTGTTAAATTTGTTGTTGACATTGATTCTTTTTCTTCTTCTGTAGGAAATTTTAATCCTGAAAATACATTTACATCTTTATTTTCTTTTTGTTCTTTTACTATTTCAGATTCACTTGATTTATTTATTACATATTCTTTAAGATCTTTAGTATAGCCAATAAATCCATCTGTAGATTCACTTAAACCTTCTTTATTTTGTCTTAGTATTCCAACTACCTTTATTGATTCTGCATCATTTATCTTATTTTTCATATAATCATTATTATCACTTTTATCAATCCATAATCCATTTTCTTTTGCATAAAAATCTGAATTTAATACAAGTTTAAATGATAAATTTAGCAGTTCATCATAAGTATATGATGTTTGTTCTGTTTCTTCATTTTTTTCACCTTTTTGTGCTTTGTTCCATTTTTCCTTTAATTCTTGTTGGTCTTTTAATCCAAGAGAATAAAGGGTATAGTCACTTATTTCATTTTTTTCATTAAAAACTAAAACTACTTCATTATACTTTTTAGGCCAATTTCCTTTAACAAGTTCATATTGTGATTTCAATAAATCCTCATTATCTAGTAATTCTTGCCATACATTTATTTCACTTGTCATTTGAGAACCGCCACTCATCATAGATGCCATATCAGATTCACTTCTGGCATCAAAAAAATCACCCATTCCAACTGCATCCATAGCTGTACTTGGATTTACTCTTATTACTCCATTATCAGTGTTTTCTTTATATAAATTAATGTCTAAATTGTATCCGTAATTTATACTATTACTATTTTTAGTAATTTCATTATCTTCTTTTTCTATAAATTCTTTTAAATCAGTAAGATTATTTTTTTGCTTTTTGTTAGATAAACTTTCTACCATTTTATTCATTATATCTGCTGAATAAACTTTACCTTCTTCATAAGTAGATCTATCTTTATCAGTCTCACCCATCATAGCTTCCATCATACTTGACATATCAATTGTTGATTCTTCTATTGTTATTGGGTATGAAGATAAAGTATCTTCTTCAACTTTTGTAATATAATTTTTAACACCTGTTGAAATTGCCAATATTAATGCTATTCCAATAATACCAATACTTCCAGCAAAAGAAGTTAATATTGTTCTTCCTTTTTTGGTTAGTAAATTGTTTAGACTTAATCTAAGAGCAGTGAAAAATTTCATATGTCCCATAGGTGAAATAGTCTCTTTAGATATTTTTTCATTTTTTGTCTGGTTGCTAATGTCAACTGGATTAGAGTCATCTGTTATAACTCCATCTAATATCTTTATAATTCTACTTGAATATTTCTCTGCTAAATCTGGATTATGTGTAACCATTATAATTAATTTATCTTTTGAAATTTCTTTTAAAATTTCCATAATTTGAACACTAGTTTTTGTATCTAGTGCCCCTGTTGGTTCATCTGCTAATATTATATCTGGATTATTAACTAATGCTCTTGCAATAGCAACTCTTTGCATCTGTCCTCCAGATAATTGATTAGGTTTTTTATTCATTTGATCTTTTAGCCCTACATCTTCTAATGCTTTTATTGCTCTTTTTCTTATCTCTTTTTTAGAAACTCCAGAAATTGTTAAAGATAATTCGACATTTGACAATACAGTTTGGTGTGAAATTAAATTATAATTTTGAAAGACAAAACCTATAGAATGATTTCTATAAGAATCCCAGTCTCTATCTTTATACTCTTTAGTTGACTTTCCATTTATGATAAGGTCTCCTGTTGTATATCTATCTAAACCTCCTACTATGTTTAATAAGGTGGTTTTTCCACAACCACTTTGACCTAATATAGAAACAAATTCTGATTTTCTAAACTCTATACTAATTCCTTTTAATGCTTCAACTTTTGAATCTCCTGTAATATACTCTTTTGTAATATTTTCTAATTTTAACATTATATCCTCCTTAATCTTAATGCATTTAAGATAACAGTTAAGCTACTTAATGTCATTGCTAATCCTGCTATCATAGGATTTATTGATATTCCTATCGGTTTTAATAAACCAATTGCAATTGGAATCATTAAACTATTATAGAAAAATGCCCAAAATAAGTTTTGTTTTATATTTTTTATTGTTCTTTTACTTATTTGTATTAAATCAATTATTTTATTTAAATCATTATTCATAAGTATTACATCTGATGAATCTATTGCTATATCTGTTCCACTATTTATACTTACCCCAATATCAGCAGTTGCAAGAGCAGGACTATCATTTATTCCATCTCCACACATAATAACATTTTTTCCTTGTTCTTTTAGTTTTTTTATTGTTTCTACTTTTTTTGATGGTAAAACATTTGATATTATTGTTTTTATTTGCAATTCTCTTCCTACTATTTCTGCTGTTTGATTATTGTCTCCTGTTAACATTATTGTTTCAATTTTATTTTTATTTAATTTTTTTATAATCTCTTTTACATTTTCTCTTACAATATCATTAACTCCAATTATTGCAATTATCTTTAATTCTTTTATTACATAAATTATGCTATTCCCCTGTTCTGCTAATTTGTTTTCTTGTTCTTTATATTTATTTTCTATTTGATATTTCTCTAAAATTTTTTCATTTCCTAAAATTATTTCTTGATTTTCTACTTTTCCTTTTATTCCTAATCCTGATATATTTTCAAAATCTTCTACACTTAATCCGTTATATTCTTTAAAAGCCTTTGCAATTGGATGAGTAGATTTTGATTCTAAACTTCCAACTATTTTTAATAATTCATTTTCTTCTATTTCACTAAAATTTATAATTTCTGAAATTTTTAGTTTTCCGTATGTTAGTGTTCCTGTTTTATCAAATACTATAGTATCTATTTTTGATGCATTTTCTAGGATTTCACTTTTCTTTACTAAAATCCCCTTATTTGCACATGCTCCTTCACTTACAACTATTGCAAGAGGTGTTGCTAATCCTAAACTACAAGGACATGCAACTACTAAAACAGTTACAAATGTTTTTATAGCTTCTGGTATTCCCAACTGTAATAATACATAACCTATTAAACTTAATAAAGCTATCAACATTACTACAGGAACAAAATATCCGCTTACTTTATCTGCTATTTTTGCAATTGGTGGCTTTGTATTTGTAGCCTCTACTACTAGTTTTACAATTTGAGAGATGGTTGATTTTATCCCTATTTTTTCAGCTCTATATTCTATATAACCATCATAATTTATACTCCCAGCAATTACATTATCTTCTGGTTTTTTAGCTACTGGCTTACTTTCTCCTGTTATAAATGATTCATCAACATGTGTTGTTCCTCTAACTATTTCACCATCTACTGCAATCCTATCACCTGGGTGACTTATTACAATATCATTTATTTTTATTTGATCTATCGTAACCTCTTTTTCTTCTCCATTTACTTTTATAATGGCTTTTTTTGGTGTTATTTGAACCAATTTTTTTATTGCTTCTTTTGTTTTATCTTTCGAAACTCCATCTAGATATCTTCCAAATTTTATAAAAAATATAACTATAGCAGCTGATTCAAAATATAAATTATGAACATATTCATTATTTCCTTTTAATACCATTGCCATTCCATATACACTATAAAAAAAACTACTTAATACACCTATTGCTACTAATGTATCCATATTTGGTGATTTGTGTATTAAATTTTTGTAACCACTTTTTAAAATATCAAAACCATATATCAAAAAAGCAATTGTTAATACAAATAAGGTTAAAGTATAATTAATAGGATTCAAACCGCATATTTATAATATTTGGTACTGGAACTCCTACCATTCCTCCCATTGATATATATAACAAAAAAATAGCTAGTATTCCAAAAATAATAAATAGTTTTTTTTCATTTTTACTTTTTTGTTCATCATTTTCATCTAAATATAACCCTGCACTTTTAAAGCCAGCTTCATCTACAAATTTCTCTAGTTGTTTTCTATTAAGCTTTTTTTCATCATATACTATTAATGCATTAGCCATAACTAGATTTACAACAGCACTTTCTATGCCTTCTTGTTTATTTAAATATTTTTCTAATCCATTGGAACAACCGCTACAAGTCATTCCCTCTATTTTTAACATAATTTTTTTCAAACTTATTCCCTCATTTTTTTAACTAAATTTGTTAGCTCTTCTATTGTGTTTTCATTCATTCTCGTTTTTACTGTAACAATTGGTTCTATAATTTCTACATTTTTCATTTCAGATATAATTTCTTTCATACATTTTGCCGCCATTGGTGCCCAAGAACCATTTTCTATTAATGCTATTTTTCTGTTTTGGAAATTTTTGTGTTTTAAATGTCTTAAGAAATTTTCTGTATCTGGGAATAGTCCTGCATCATAAGTTGGTGATGCTATTATCATTTTGTTATATCTAAATGCATCTTCTATAACTTCTGCCATATCTGCTCTTGCTAAATCATAACAAGCTTTTGGTTCTATTCCTTCTTGTTTCATGATTTTTTCTAATTCTTCTATTACTTTTTTTGTATTTCCATGTATTGAGTTGTATGCTATAAATATTCCTTCATCTTCTGGTTCATATTTACTCCAAATATCGTATTTATTTATGTAATATTGTAAATTTTCTGATAATATTGGTCCATGTAATGGACAAATTGTTTTTATATCTAAATTTGCAACCTTTTTTAATAATAGTTGTACTTGTGCACCATATTTTCCCACAATATTAAAATAATATCTTCTTGCTTCACATGCCCAATCTTCGTCTGTATCTAGTGTTCCAAATTTTCCAAATCCATCTGCTGTAAATAGTATTTTATCAAGTGATTCATATGTTACCATTACCTCTGGCCAATGTACCATTGGTGCCATAAAGAATTTTAAATTGTGTTTTCCTAAATTTATTTCTTCACCTTCTGTAATTGGCAATGCATTTTCTAGCAATTTACTATCTACAAATTGTGGTAGCATTTCATAGGCTCTTTTACTTAAGATAATTTTTACTTCCGGATATTCTTTGACTAATGCTTCTATGTTTGCTGAATGGTCAGGTTCTAAATGTGACACTACTAAATAATATGGTCTTTCTCCATTCAATTCTGCTTTTAAATTTTCCATCCACTCTCTTCCTGCTCTTTTATCTACTGTATCCATTACTGTTATTTTTTCATCTTTTATTAAATATGAATTATATGACACTCCATTTGGTATTACATATTGACTTTCAAATAAGTCTAATGTTTTGTCTTGAACTCCTATATATTTAATATCTTTTGATATTTCCATTTATAAATCTCCTTTCTATTTTGATGGTATTAAAGTATCTACTGGGCAATAATTATCTGTTAATAAAACCCCATTATTATAATCAACTGTTGCTGTCTTTTCTAAATTAATAACATCATCTGTAGCTATTACCATATTATTTTGGATTCTTTCTAGATCATTCATATCATTACATGGTATAACATATACATTTTTGAACACCTTTTTTATAGTGTTAATTTCAGCATTAATAAAATTTGAATTTTTGCCTTGTATTGATGATATTACATTACTTAAATATAATCCATTTTCATTTAGTGAATCATGAATTTTTTTAACCGCTTCTAATGTAGTCAATGTTTTTGCAGGTGAATAACCTGTAAATGCATCATTTAATATTGCATCATATTTTTTGGTATTTTTATTCAAATAAGTTCTGCCATCTTCTTTTATTAAATTTAGTCTTTTGTTATTTTCTAAATCAAAATCATTTATTAATTTATCTAAATAAAAATATTTTTTTGCGATTTGAGTTATTTTTCCATCAATTTCTACTACATCCATATTACTTTCTAAATTATTACTTATAAAGTGTTTTGGATATGAATATCCTGCTCCACCAATCATAAGAACATCCTTTATTTCCTTATTTGATTTAAACATCAAATCATAATATTTTGTATATTCGAACACTAAATCAAAACATTTATTTTCATTAATATATGTTGCAGATTCATTTCCTTTGTCAACTGTTAAATGTCTAATTAATTCTCCATTTTTATTAACATTTAATAATAAAACTCTTCCATATTGTGTATCATAACTAGCTAATATTTTGGTATCTCCTTTTAATACTTTTTCTATGTTCTCATTATTATTTTTTATAAACATATAAAAAAGTACAGCACTTATTAAAATTCCAATTATTGCAAATATATTAATATAGTCTTTTTTTAATATATTTTCAAAATTAACCAATATAATTAATAAAAACATTATTATAGAAAGTACAAATAATATTTCATTACTTCCGAAGCTTGGTATTAATAAAAATCCACCTACAAATGTACCTATAATACTTCCAAGTGTTGCTAATGCTGATATTTTTCCTGAGATTTTTCCTACATTTTCTATGTTATTCATTTTTATTTTTACTATAATTGGAGATAATGTTCCAATAAACATTGCTGGTAAAAAGAATATAGCAATTGTACCTATAATTGCTCCTATTTTTATACTATCTGTAATTTTGATTATATTATTTAATACTCCTCTTTGTATTAATGGGATTAACATTATCAATATTCCAGAAATACCTAATATCTCTTTTACATTTTTCTCGTTATCCCTTTTATCTGCAATAATACCTCCTAAGTAATTTCCTGTGCTTGTACTAAGTAATATAATACCTATTATACTTGTCCATACCAAATTACTGTTTCCAAAATATGGTGATAATATTCTTGATGCAATTAACTCCAAAATCATATAAACTGCATTTACTATAAATACTACTATTTCAAATTTATATTTTTTCACTTATCCATACAACCTTTCTATTTTTATTATTTGAAGTATATCATACTAAAACAAAAAAGGAAAGAGTTTTTACTCATTTCCTTTTTGCTTGTAACTTTTACATTATAAATTCAACTATTTTTTCAAAAACATCATTTGCTTCTGGTATTGGATATAATGGATAACAATGATTCATATCTTCACCAATTATAATATCATTTTTAATATTGTTTTCATCCAATTTTTCTTTTAATAATATTATATCAGGATAAAATAATTCTCTTGTCCCAACCAGTAATAAAGTGTCTGAAATATTTCTTAAATCTCCATAGATTGGACTTACCTTATAATCTTTTAAATCTAACCCATCAGCCCAAAGTTTACCACATTCTATTAATCCACTTCTAACTAACATTGGGTCTATTTTTTCATAATATTCATAATCGGAAATTGACATTGAAACATCTAACCAAGGTGATATTAAAACTAGTTTTTTTGGTCCTTCTATATTTTCCGCTTTTAAATATTCTGTAAATGCTAAAGCTAGACCTCCTCCAGCTGAATCTCCCATAATTATAATTTTTTTATCTGTTTGTTCTAAAATTTGTTCATAAACATTTAAAATTAAATTATATGCATCTTCCCAATTTTTGTTTGGTGCTAAAGAATATATTGGTACATAAATTTTAGAATTTGTTTTTTTAGCCAACTTATCTAAAAATTTCCAATGATATATTACTGGCTGTGTTACATATCCTCCACCATGAATATATAAAATTATATTTTTATAATTTTCACTTCCTGTTAATTTATAAATTGTATTTTCTTCAATTTCATAATCTTCTAATTTTGAGTTAAAATTATATATTGGTAATTTGAATTTTATATTTTTTGTTTTCTCTATAAAAATTGAAAATTTATTATTATCTGATAAAACCAATTTTGCTCCATTATTGCGTAAGTACATTTCAACTATTGTTGCTATACATGAACGATTATAAACAGTATGTGATACTGTTATAAATATTGTTGAACATATTATTATAGTAATAACAATTGCAAATAATATTTTTTTAACCCTCATTATACACCTCTAGATGTATTATTGACAGATTTTGAAAATTATAAACTTTTAATTATTCTCTTCTAATAAATCCTTAAATATTTGATAAACTTTTTCGTCATGTTTTTTTATATTAACAGGTCTTAACTTATTATTTGTAAAACAATGTTTTGTCCAAGCTTCTATAATTGTTTTACCTGTATTTTTATTAATAACATTATAAGATACAGTCATTCTGACACCATTATATTCAGTTATTTTTGGTTCTATAGTTATAGTATCTCCACTAGTTACATGGCTTTTATATTTACAATAAACTTCTAGTGTTGGGATAGTATAACCTTCTTCTTCCATTTTTTCCATAGGTATATCTAATTTTTCTAACCATCTACTTCTTGCTTCTTCTAAAAATCTTATATAGTTTGAATGATGTACTACACCCATTCTATCTGTTTCATAATAATTAATTATTCTTTCATATACAAATTTCATTTTTCCCTCTTTTCTAATTTAAAATAATATTCCTAAATGTTCTAACAATATTTTTAATCCAATTAAAATTAAAATAACTCCTCCTAAAAATTCTGCTTTATTTTGAAATATATCTCCAAATCTATTTCCTACTTTTACTCCAATTATTGATAAAGTAAAAGTAATTATTCCTATAATTAAAACTGATAATAATAAATTTATTTCAAAAAATGCAAATGTAACTCCAATTGCTAATGCATCAATACTTGTCGCTATAGCAAGTACTACCATTGTTTTAAAATCTATTTTATCATTTCTTTTTTCAATTTCATCATCAGTAGAATTTTTTATCATGTTTCCACCTATAATTCCAAGTAAAATAAAAGCTATCCAATGGTCTACATTTTGTACAAAATCACTAAATGATGATCCTAATAAATATCCTATAATTGGCATAAGAGATTGAAATATTCCAAAATATAAAGCTATAATTACAGTATTCTTCCATTTTATTTTAACCATTGAAAGACCTTTACAAACAGATACAGCAAATGCATCCATTGCAAGACCTATTCCAATTATTATTATTTCAAAAAAACCCATTTTATATTTCTCCTTTAAATATATTTATTCTAAAATTTTTCCTAAATACACAGAATAAATATATTTTTTAGTAACCTTTTTATTTAATGCTTTTTCTAGTGCTTTTTCGTAAATATTTAATTGATTTTTATATTTATTTACTAATTCTATTTCTTTACCTTTTTCTACATAATCTGTTTTATAATCTACAAGAATTAATTCATCATTTTTATTAATATAATACAAATCAATAATACCCTGTACTAAAATATTTTCTTGAATTTCTTCTTCATAAATATCTTTTGCAGGTATATTTATATAAAAAGGTTTTTCTCTATATACTTCTTTTGCATCTTTAACTTCTTTCCAAATATTTGATTTAGTAAATTGCAATATTTTTAATGGATTTATATTATCTGCTTCACTTTGTGTAATTATTTGTTTAGAAACTAAATCTTGAATTAGTTGCTTAACTTTGTTTAAATCATAATCTTGTTTTATGTCTAATTTTTGAAGACATAAATGTACTAATGTTCCTTTTTCTGCTCCTGTTAATTTTATATCATCTTCTGTTTTTAGAAATTGAGGTTTTTCAAAATCTATTATTTCTTCATTTGAATTTATTTCATAATTATTTTTTTCTTCCATAACCTTTTTCTTTAAATTCGTTACTGAAGCTTTAGTTGGAATAATTGTTGCAATTTTTTCTGGATATGAATAATTTAATTTTTCATCAATTTCTTGTATATATTTATTATTATATTCCTTATTTTCTAGTAATTTTATTACATCAAACTCTTCTTTTTCTAATTTTTTAAAACCTTTAATAACATCTTGTTTTTTATAAATATTTAAATTAGCTTTTAAATTTTGTTTTTCATAATTATATACTAGTAAAATCCAATCTAAGTATTTTTTATACTTCTTTACCAAAATAGGATGAATTTTATTATTCTGTTTTTCATATTGATTTTTTTGTTCTATCATTTTTTTGTTTTCTTTTTCAAAATCCTTAGAAACTCCTGTTATAATAAGCTTTTCTTTTGCTCTTGTTAAAGCTACATATAAGATTCTCATCTCTTCTGATAGTGTTTCTACAAATATTTTGTTTCTAATTGCTGCTTTACTAAGTGTATCATATTGAACTTGCATATCATAATCTATATATTTAACTCCTATTCCCATCTCCTGATGAAGTAAAACATTTTCATTTAAATCCATTAAATTAAATTGTTTTCCTGTACTAGATAAAAATACAACTGGAAATTCTAGCCCTTTACTTTTATGAATACTCATTATTCTAATTACATCTTCATTTTCTGAAATTAGTTTTGCAGAACCTAAATCTCCGCTACTTAATCGTATTTTTTCTATGAAATTTATAAAATTATATAATCCTTTAAAATTTGCTGATTCATATTGTTTTGCTTTTTGAAATAACATTTTTAGATTTGCTTGTCTTAATTGTCCATTTGGCATAAGACCAACATAATTATAAAAGCTTGTATCCATATATATTTTCCAAATCAATTCATCTAAAGATAAATATTCTTGTTCTTTTCTCCAATTGTCTATATTACTTAAAAATCTCTTTATTTTTTCTTTTAATTTTATATCTACATCTATTATTGCTTTTTTCATACAAGTGTAAAAATTATCATATTTATCTGATAAACGAATTTGTACTAAATCATCATCTGTAAATTTTCCTATTGAAGACCTTAAAACTGTAACTAATGGAATATCTTGCATTGGATTATCTATTATTTTTAATAAACACATTATAGTTTGTATCTCGATTGAATCTAAATACTCTTGGGAACTATCTGAAAATACTGGCATTTCCAGGTTAATTATTTCTTTTTCAAAGATAGGTGCTGTATTTGTAGTTGACCTTAATAAAATTACTATATCTTTATATTTTATATCTCTAAATTTTTCTAAATCTTTATCCCATACCTGATATTTTGAATCTATTATTTGTTTTATTTTATTTGCAACAAATCTTGCTTCTAATTCAATATTCTCAATTCGCTCTTCATCTTGCGTTTCATTCTCTTGGTCTTTTTGTAACTCATCAACTTCTGCTACATCTATAATATCTATTTGAGTCTTTAAATCTTGGTTTATAGATTTATAATTTGCTCCTAAGTTTAAATATTCTTCTTCATTATATTCAATATTCCCAAGTATTGAGCTCATAATGTCTTGGAAAATTAAATTTGTGAATTCCAATACATTTTCTCTACTCCTAAAATTTTTAAATAATTGAATTTTTATATTATCTGTATTTGTTTCTTTTTCTTGTTTTCTTTTATATTTATTATATTTTTCTAAAAATAGCTCTGGTCTTGCTTGACGGAATTTATATATACTTTGTTTTACATCTCCAACTGTAAATATGTTGTTTCCTCTTGATACAGCATTTAAAATATATTCTTGTACTAAATTACTATCTTGATATTCATCTATTGCAACTTCTTCAAACTTTTCTTGATACATTTTAGCAACTATAGAAGGTTCTCCTTGTTCTGTTAGTAATATTTTAAGTGCAAAGTGTTCTATATCATTAAAGTCTACAATATTTCTTTCTCTTTTAGATTTTGTAAATTCTTCATCAAATTCTAATATTATATTTTTTAGTTTTAATAATATATTATACATATCAAAAATATCTTGATTAGCTTGTTTTGAGTCACATATTAATATTTTATCTAGTACTTTAGAAAGTTTCTTTTTTACATCATCTCTAACCTGTTTTACCTCATCTTTTATAATAGAATCTACCTTTTGTCTTGGCCATGTTATAAATTTTATATTTTGATTTAATTCATAAGCTTTATCCCAGTTTTTTAAATTATTTTTTAGTCTTTCAAGCATATCTATATCATTTATAATTGTTTGATAAAATTTTTCTAGTTCTGGTTCACATACTAGCCTTTTTGCCTGAACTTGAAGAGTAGATATTGAATCTATTAAACTATCTTCTATTTCTTGTATTAGCTCTTTTCCCCATATTGTCTCAGCAAAATTTTCTTCTATTTTCTCTTCTAGGTTAAACATTTCAATTTTTTCATTCAACCATTTTTCTGGAAACGGATTGCTTTGTATATAATTATATATTTTTAATATTAAATCTTTTAAAGGTTTGTCATCTCTATAACTTGTATATGTATTAATTAATTTTGAAAAGTCTTTATTTTCTTCTTCATATTTTTTTTCAAATAATTCTTCTAATTTTTCTTCTTTTAAAAGCTCTATTTCTGTTGTATCTGCTATTCTAAAGTTTGGTGATAAATTTTCAAGTTCATAAAAGTTATTTCTTACAACTTCAAGACAAAAAGAGTCTATAGTGCATATACTTGATTTATTTAGAAGTGTTACTTGTTTTAGCAATTTTTCATTTTCTGGTTCTTCTTCTAATTCTTTGTATATTGCATCTAAAACTCTTTGTCTCATTTCAGAAGCGGCAGCATTTGTGAATGTAACTACAAGCAGTTTGTCTATATCTATATTTTCATTTAAAATTTTATTTATAATTCTTTCTACTAAAACTGCAGTTTTACCACTTCCAGCAGCTGCTGCTACTAATATATTTGTGCCTTTTTCATATATGGCATCTTTTTGTTCATTTGTCCATTTTACACTACTCATATTGACCCTCTTTTTTGTTTTTTATAGTTATATCATATTTTAAGGCAATACTCAAGTGATAAATGATATACGTATTTTTTGGTATCATTTTAATTTATTGCTGTTCCATTCACATATAATTTATATCCATTAAAATCTATATTACTGTAACTTGAGTCTTCATCTTCAAAGCTAGTTAAATAAGTATCTCCTGTTAATTTTAAGCTAGATGAGCTATCTAGTTTTAAACTAATACTTTTCGCTGTTTTTTCTCCATTTATCGTACTTTCTAAACTACTTCCCTCAGTTAAATTAATTGTAATTTCACTTACATCATCTGCTACAATATTTCCTGTTAATTTTTGATTTGTACAATTAAATGTTACAATTCCACCATTACTTCCAGAATTACCCCATGAATCAGCTTTTGCTCTTAATAAATATCCTTCTGAATCATTATTAATAATTGTATTATTACTTAAATTTATGACAGATGTTGTATTTGTAACATAAAATGAATCACCTTTATTTGTTGTAATTTTGCTATTTTTTGCTGTAAATGTTGATACCCCTTCTGAAGCATCTCCACTCATTGATTGATATAAAAATATATTTTTATATGTTGTAGATTGTCCATTTAATGTTGTATTATTATCTGTTAATTCAGTATTATCTAATGTTACACTATTTTTTCCTTCTATAACAATTCCTTCTGAAGCTTCTGCTATTAATTTTGCATTACTAACAGTTACATCAGCTGTTGAATAAACTGTTGGCGAACCTTTTCCTGTTGTTGTATATGTTCCACCATCTACTGTTACAGTTCCGCCACCTCTATCTGTTCTAATTGCTGCACTTGATGTTCCTGCTGTATTTATTGTAAGATTTTTTGCTATTGTAGTTCCTCCACCTGTTGTCATTATACCACCTGAATTATCTTTTTTAGTTGTAATTTTAGAATCACTAATTGTTACTGTAGTTCCATCACTTGAAGAATTATTGGTTGTTGCAGATCCTCCATAGCAAAATACTCCATTTGCTCCTGTAGCATCTGTTGTTACATTTATATTTTTTAAAGTAAGATTTGCTCCACTTTTAGCAAGTATTGCAGAATTAGTTCCATAAAAACTTGTGCTATCTCCTCCATCTGAATCTCCTGTTTTAGTAACATCAATATTTGAAAGTGTAACATCAATATCTCCATTTACTAATATAGCATTTTCATCTGCTGTTTCAGATGTATATGATCCACTCTCAATTGTAGTTTCCTCAGTTATTTCTGTAGCTCCAGTAGCTTCAACTGAAGCATTGCTGTTTTTTCCCATTTCTCCTGGACCACCCATTTGCATTTGGTCATTACTATTATTTGAATTATTATTAAATATCAAGAATTTACATAAAAGTCCTAATATTATAGTTAAAATTATAATAATTATTATTTGAATTATATTTTCTTTTTTCACTATTCTCACCTCTTAATAATTTGTTATG
>Ga0247609_10001638_pt1 | contig 25971 bp, 27 predicted proteins | sample 172DNAGHGlowgp2_FD_193487 | JGI IMG/M metagenome (GOLD analysis project Ga0247609, IMG submission 193487) | Sheep rumen microbial communities from Palmerston North, Manawatu-Wanganui, New Zealand - 1728 DNA GHGlow gp2 | ecosystem: Host-associated > Mammals > Digestive system > Stomach > Rumen ...
TCAGTCCGAACTCTCCCAGTTTTGCTATTTCCATATACGCTTGATTTTTCTACAAATATCGCAATAAATATTCAAACTTACAAGCGTTTTAGCAATATTAACTAAAAAATGGGACCTATCTTACCACAGGAAATCCGCCTTTGGTGCTTTATAACGTACCAAATCTTACTTTCCTCTAAGACCAACACATCATCCCTGCCCAGTCCGAAACAATAGTCTGATCACTATTGGAAGTTCTTCGACTAGCGAAGCGAGCAAGCTCGAATTCTCTCAAACCAACAGTTCAATGACCGACTTATCAGTATTATAGCTTATACGAACATTGGTTCGCTACTTTACATCATACATCTTAATATTAGACATCACTTGCTCTATCTTCTCGATACTTACAGAACCTCCTAACATCCTATAGACGTAAAGAGGAGTAATGCAGCCGAAGTCCATAGAGCAAGACCTTGCTTCGTTCTCTATCAGATCACGGATACGTAATACGATGTCATCCATAGTCATATCACTTTAGTATATCAACATCCGACAATGGTTCATACGCTCCATTCTTCATTTCCAGAATACACGTACCTGATTCCAGCGCATGCACTGTATGCCATACACCTATAGGAATACTCACAGCCACATTAAAACCTCCAGGCTCAATGATAAACGAATCGGTACATATCCGTTCAAGTTCATCATAATACTCCACCCGAAGCTTGCCCCTCAGGCACACCATCGTTTCCGATGTCTTCTGATGCCTATGAATTGGCAAAATGCTCCCTGGCTCGATAGCATTCAGCATTCTCTGCGAACCATCTGTATCAGAATTCCTCAGGTCAAGATTCATCCTCAACCTGGGCGACGCCTTCGCTTGAGCCGTTAACTCATCAAGTATTGCTTGTGTAATCTTCATATCCTTGAACTCTATTTCTTCAGCGAAGCCAAATACTCTTCATGCAAATGATAGTATTTCATCTTAAACACCACATACGCCACGGCCAGCACCAGTCCCGCTGCAATCAGGTAAATCCAGTGCGCCAGCACGGTATCCGGACACAGGTAGATGAAACCCAGCGATACCACCAGCTGCATAGCCATATACAGCAGGCTCACCACCACATGACTCATCTTCAGCTCATTCGCCATCAGTTGGTAAGCATGCTTCCTGTGCGCTTGCCCCAAGTTCTCATGTAGCATAATACGATGGAATATAGTCAGGCTGCCATCAATGCCATATACCAGGAAGAACACAATGTATGTGATATCCTTCGTCTCCAGCATCAAACGACCCAGGGCAAAAAGAATGATGAATGCTATACCAATGCTTCCCACGTCTCCTGCAAAGCACTTTGCTTTTCCTTTGGGACGGAAATTAAAGATGCTAAACACCAGCACTCCGATGATGGCCACCACAAGATATGACTCTTCAACAAAACTCATATCCCTGTTCAGCAGCAACATTGGCAGCAGCATTGCAAATGCATACGCAGCCGTAATGCCATTGATACCATCCATAAAGTTGATGATGTTCGTAGCCCCCACACAGAAGAATAAAGCAATGGCAGCAATTACCACTTGTAGTAACCATGAACCTTGAATCGTGAATCCTGAACCGAGATTGATTGACCAAAACATAAGTAATATACTTACGATTTGAACAATCATTCTCACTGAGTCCGGCAGCGAATGCACATCATCCCAGAAGCTCACCCCTGCTATCAACAGCAAGCCGCACAAAAATGGCAAATAACCAGTAATGTCATTTCCCTGCAACACCATCAGAATTGCCCATGCTATCATGGATAGCGTAAAGATAATGCCTCCTCCACGAAGAACTATCGTGGAATGAGACGATCTCTCATTGGGCTTATCAATGATATTACACTTGTCTGCTATCTTAAAGTACACCAGCTCTGCCACAATCAGCAGCAACGCTATTATCAAGTAAGATAAAATCATATTCTCTTATTCTCGAATTCTTAAAACTTGAAACTACGGGATTCGCTCAATTCGCAAGACCTGTTGTGGGCCCGCCGAAGCCATTCGTGTTCACCCCTCAAACGACTTAATGGTCTTAAACAGCCCATCTTTTGCTCTCACTGGCAATTGCTCCACTCCCAATGCCTTCTTAATCTTAGCATTCGAGCTCACATAATTCTCCGTCAGCTTCTGAAGTCTCTCTGGATTCAGTGGCAGATGCAACCATCCACCAATCTTTGCACATCCTTCCATCAGTCCACGAGGAATACGCCAGATATGCGCCTTCTTCCCCAACGCAGAACAGATAATCTCTATCAGCTCATTCGTAGATATCGCTTCATCATCATTGATATTATAGATACCACTCTCAACATCCTGGCTCAACAGTCCCTTGATGATAAAACAGAGATTATCGATCGAGGTAAAGGTACGTTTATTTTCAAACGCACCAAGTGGCCAGGGTATGCCTTTCTTTACGACACCATACAGCAAATTCAGATTTCCTTTATTCCCAGATCCATGAATCATGCATGGCCTCAAAATATATACTTGCTTGGCTGCTGAGCCTGTCGAAGCATCCGTGTTATTCGTAAAATCCGTGTTCGCTTGTATATATTCTTCTGCCTTAATTTTGGATTCACCGTAAGGTCCAACTGGTGCAGGTACTACATCTTCCGTCAAAACCCCATCTACTCTATCAGCCGCAGCTTTGGCAGTACTAAAGAAAATAAACTTTTTACATTCTGGCTGAGCCAAAAACCAGTCGTAGATTTTCTTCGTCAAATCCGTATTCACCTTGAAATACACATCCGCTGCACTCTGGTTCTTCGTGTCATGCGCTTTACCTGCAAGGTGGATAACAGCATCAACCTTAGGTATCTCACCCGGCTTATCCAAATAATCCCAACCAAAGGTAAATCGCACTCCTTCTTTAAGCGGTGACACAATATCTACTCCATAAATGATATGCTCTTTCTTTAAAGCCTCAACCAGATTCGACCCCACAAACCCGTGAACTCCAGTTATCAGTATTTTCATATATCAATCTCCTGTCTTTTTATAAATTCTCTTGAACCACTTACTATGATAGATCATATTTATAGACTTCACTGGCATACGGCGGAAGCAATAACGCATCATTGGCAAAATCCTTCTCCATGAATACTTACCGTACAATAATTTTGCAGCACGAGAAAAACTTTTATACTCATTCATCGCTCTTACCTTGCCCCGCCGCTTATATACATCGTCGTCCTCTGTAAAGTTCAAAACGACATCATCTGTATTTGCAAATTTGCAGCCAGCCAAAACTGCATCTACCCACAAAGCAATATCCTGGGAATTCCGGAATTCTTCATTATAGCGAAGCCCCTTTTCCGAAAACATTGAGGTTCTCATCATAACTGTTGGATGGGATAGAGGGCACCTCCAACAAATCTGCTTCATCATCTCCTCATGAGAATGTTTAAAATACTTAGCATACTGCACCTCGCCCCTGTCGTTCATAATATTATAAGCTCCCCCGAGAACATCAATTTCGGGATGTTCACGCAAAAATTTTTCCTGAACTTCAAATCTTGAAGGGTTAGATTGATCATCAGTGTCCATTCTTGCTATCAAATCTGTTTTTACCACAGAAATGCCTTTATTCAATGATTTGGTCAACCCCAAGTTTTCCTCGTTCACCAGAAGATCCATTATTTCTTGTAGCCTCTTTTGCCAGGAAGCTATCACTTCATGGAGTTCTTCAGGTAAAGGACCATCTTCTACAAGTATTATCTGGTCTGGTTTCCGCGTTTGGTCATCCCAAATGCTTTTCATACACCTTTCTAATCTATCAGCCTTTTCATTTTTATAGACCGACATCAAAACTGCTATTGTCATAATTTAAAAAAATCAAATAAAACCGTTTCTTTTTCTCCAGCACCAATGCCATAGTTTCCATACTGGAGACCATAACACCTCTGATGGATAATAACCCACAAACCGAAGGTTCTTCTCGAATTGAACTATTCCTCGTTTGATCTTCTTATTCTTCGATACTCGTTTCATCCTTGCATCATATTGCCCGAAGTTTCCTGCAGCCATTATCTCCGACAACAAGAACTTACCATGTTTTTCATTTGCCGGACAAAGTGAGTATTTAATGTTCATACCAAAACACTCCATCAAAATCCACATGACACCACCCACAAATGATTTCATATTCAAACTCTTCAGCAACATAAACGCGCTTTCACGCTGTTCTTCCGATGAAGATTGAAGGATATAATAATAATCTACTAACTGCCTTAATCCAATTCCTTCTGAGAATATATGCCTATAAATGTGAACTATCGAATAAACCAAATCAAAATCTATTGTTGTATGCGAAAAGCCTAACTGTTCATCAAAGTTAGCAGTCTGCTCTCCAACCTTCTCCTTAAAGAACCGTTGCAATTTATTATTAGTCGAAGGGCAATACATCCACGATGGCAGAAAATGTACCTCTACAGGTACGTCTTCAAAGAAATCTATATCCGAGTGCTTAATATCTACACGCCCTATGTGATAACCTTTCGTTTTTACAAACTGAAGAACTTCGTTTCTTACATCATTAGTCTTACATCTCCCATCTTTGGTCACCCAAAAATCTATATCCCCACAAGCTCTATACTCAGGGTGCGGATAATACATCGCCGTACCTTGTCCTTTCAGAACTGCCCCATTAAATCCAGCCTCTTTAAACAAGTCATACAGTTCTTTCGACCGTTGGTTCTGCAACTTGTTCATGGCTATCACCTGCTGCTGCAGCCCTATCCACTCGAAAAAAACAGAGGGCTTGCCACCCTCTATTTCCGGCAAGCATTTTGAGAATCCCTCAAAAAGAAAGCCTCCGAGCGACTGCTTCTGAGCCATCTCAAACAGGCACTCCCATTCCCTGTCAGAAGGCTGTTTGCTTAATCGCTCCTTATTTCCTATGCTTACTTGTATCAGTTCAAAAAACAATCGTTGCATTTTTGCATTTACAAGTACTATTCTACATTCACGACATACAGCCCTCTCTGGCCCTCGAAGCACGCGTCAAAGCATATTTTCTTTCCATCTCTACTCCAGCGAGGATGCAAGTCACAGCGTGTATCATTATCGTATTTAAATGGAGCAAACACTCGTGCTAACTTCTTAACGTCCTTGCTCTCTAAATCCGTATCTCTAGCAATCTTTACTTCCTGAATTCTGGCCCTATCTGGATAGGTATCAAACACCACGAGGCTGTTATCTGTAGGACAATAACTAGGGTGTCCGTCATTACTCAACTGAGGCCACAAATGTTGATACTCCTGCGTTTTATCTTTCATCAGATAATACCCAGTGCCACCATCACATTTATTCTCGAATGCAATAATATGCTCATCATCCTTCCAATAGCAGTGGCTCACCATATCATCATCGCTCAGTAAGTACATAACCGTTCCGTCAATATTGCAGGTAATCAGTCGAGTATATTTTCGCTGTCCGCAATACCAGCGATATAGTACCATGAATCTTTTTGCGTTTGGAGAAAGCATCAAATGATTCACTTTATGAACGCTTCCAGCCTTCTGCATCTCTACTCTTGGTTGGAAGTTGGCAAAGTCTGTATATTTAAACAGAGGTTTCACCTCGCCTGTCTCAATATCCATTTTCCAAATACACGCTTCCTCTGGCAATGCCACTTCCTTTGTTTTCTCAGGCAGTTCAGCATATCCATATCCAGGTCGCAGATTATGCAATCTAGAAAAATCGAGCGACAATGCTGTTTTTCCATCAGCGGATACTGTATATACCGGTATAGGTAATACTCGTTCGATCCCAGACTTGACATCTAAAATCACAGAGCAATACTTTCCATCTCTTAAATCATTGTAAATAATCTTCGATGAATAGTCTGGCCCCAGCCATTGAGCCATGCACCCCTGCTGAACATTCCACGTTCTTGTATTTGCCAGCACCCTACAATAACCGTTATCGTTAGGGTTAAGGTTAAGGTCGAAAAGCAGTACCTCTGCTTCACCTTTTGGATCCGGTTCAGTCCAAGTATCTTTTGCCCTCATGCACAAAATATATCTTCCACTAGCATCCCACGGACTTTTGTCATAATACCCGAAGAAATATTCATTTGCGGGGTCATTGGGTGAAACTCTTTGGATATCCCCTTCAGACTTTATCTTCTTTGAAAAAACATACATTAATGTTTGATACGTACGTTTTACCAGAACCTTATATTGGGGATATTTATTCAAATGATAATTAAAAACTGTTTCAATCCACATGATATAATTATGAGCGTGAGATAATCTCGGTCAACAAATCTTCAATATACATATGATTAAGTATTTCTGCATCAACTTGTTTATATGGAGTATTGAGAAAAATAGGGAGACGCCGGAAATCATCTTCACCAATTATAAAAATATTCTCAGAATCATAGAATTCGAATTTTTTGATCCAACTACAATCCGTAATTAGTTTTATCTTATGAACTAAAGATTCTTGAATCCTAATAGTAATTGCTTCTTGACTTCCATATCCCAAGTATAAAATTGCCTTTGACTTCCCCAAATATTTTAGACATTCTTCATATGGTAGATATTTCTTATAATGTATACTACGATATCTATCATATCTATGATTCGCAACAATATGAAAATATGATTTAAGGCCTAAATCATCAAATTGGCGCTGCAATTCAAGAAGGAAATCAAGCCTTTTCATGCCTTTATCCTTACCAACAAAAAAAATATCATACTGAGGTTTCTCTTTCTTTACAATCCAACTTCTACTATATGCACCATAATTACAAATGAAGTTAAGGTTATACTTTTCACAATCATTAATGTCTCCGCTCCATATTTTAAGATAATCAAAATGGTATTGTCCTGGACTATTACGTAAATTACATTTATTCATATAGCACATTATAAATTTTGATTGAGGGAATTGCTTATGCAGCCATTCTACATATCCAGGATCAACCCCGTCATATAAAAAAAAACAAAAGTATTTTTTCTTTACAGGATAATACCAGATATGTCTGAAAGGAAGCTTGAATCTAAAAAAAAGTTCTCTTATACTCCTAAGAACTATATTCTTTTCGTATTTATAGGGTGGGCAAGTATTTAGTTCCGAAGCGGTAAGAGCAGATCTGGAAAATGTCAATAAAGGGACTATAAATAAAGAATCGTGTAATAATCCTTTTTCAACGTTATTCATAATTATGAAGATTATAAAGATATTTACGCTTTAATATTTGCATAATAATTGAGAAGCTGGCTATTTTTTCCTATTAAAGACGCCTTTTATGTCATAATAAATTTCTACAACAACATACTTTAAACCTTTTTGCTCGAATCGATCCCATAATTTCATAATATTACGATATACAGCTTTATTTATGTACATAAAATGCATATTCCTACAATTTGGAGCAAAAATGCTATTTGAATCATGTATAAACACCGGCTTCAATTCTTTATACACACTTGTAGCAATGGTACTTAAACTAAAATCTAACAAAATTGATTCTTGTGCATTCTTTACATATTGTTTTGATAATGAAAGGTTGTCAATTGCCTCACATAAGCAATTATACCATTCTTCAGTTGTATTATCGGAAAGATAGCCATTAACCCTATTATGCACAACCAATGTATATGGAATTACATTAGAGTAAATACCGCAAATACCATTAGTTGAATATTCTAAATACTTATTAAAATATTTTGAGCGACACATTTCATTGTCAAATAACGGAGCCAAGCCTATGTCAAAACAATTATTGTTCATAAAAGAACGATATTCTTCATAAGGCATTGATCTTACCTTATTAACTTTTAAGCGAATGTTCTTTAAATTAACATCTGGTCCTATTACCGTTAAAGACAGCTTATTTCCATATTTGGCATACAAGTCATTTAGAACAGGCGCAACAAGCTTTTCAAAGAAAACTGTGTGTCCTTTACTCGCTGCGTATAAAAATTTAATAGTATTGCTATTAGAGCAATTGGGGCTGTGAACTATTTGTTCCTTGCTGATATCAGTATGCAATAGTGCATAATTCAGGCCAAAACTACTTTTATACTTCTCTCCCAGATATTGACTACAAGTTAATATATAATCTACAGTTCTTATGACCGTCATTAAAGACTTATAACAATATTTGTTTTCTAAAGACTTTACTTCTGATCTAACAGCCACTAAGTCATCATCTAAAAACAAAACGACTTTACGACCTGATTTTTTGGCAGCTTTTGACAAATATGCACTTAAAGGGTTATCCCCTCTGACAACTATCAGAACATCACACCAAGCTATATCATTAGATGTAATATTTCTACTTAATTTGCATTTTACATCTATAGGAACTACTTGACAATACCGCTCCAAACTGTCGACAAGCATATCATATGTTGGAAGATGACAATACCCCTCAATCAATATTTTCGTTCTATTAATCATGTTTTTCTATCTATTCTTAATTTTTGAATATAGCATAGACTTTATTTCTTCAATCTCTTTAATTTTAAGTATTCTTGCAGTAATAACATACATAGTGAAACCAAATATCACCTGCATCGGCAATATTATGACATTAGGTACAGGGATATATATTAACGGATAGATACATCCTAACATAACGGCACTTAATAATAAAGGCTTTACAGCGTCTTTTATCACCTCAATAAAACCATAATCCATTTTCCGCTTACTAATAACCACTGTAAATATAAACAAAATAAAATTGACCAAAATGCGAGCAAAAACAACAGCAATAATTCCATAATCTATAAAGAAAAAGAGGGCTGCCACCGTAACTATCAATTTTAGAACTTCGCCGAAAGTCCGAATCCTAACAAGACCTAACGCCAAATATATTTGTGACATAGTCTGAAGTATAGGTATAAAACAAAACAACAAGCAACAAGATTGAATAACAGGTATGGTGTTTGTCCACTTATCTGATAGCAATACTAAAACTAAAGGCTTTGCACATGCAATCAGCCCAAACAATAGCGGGAATATTGAAAAATACAATATCCTCAATGTTTTTCGGCATTTTGTTTTCAGTGAACTTATATCCGAAGTATATGAAGCAAATGCAGGGAATAATGCCCCCGCTAAGACTTCATTTACAACACTCATAAAAACACTTGGAAAAGTAAAACCTCGATTGTAATACCCAAGTTGTTCGGAATGGAAACGTTTTCCAATCATCAAATCACTTAAGCTGTCACTAATATAAGCTACGAAAGAGGACAAAAAAGTAAAACCACCATATCTCAACATCGGTAGAACTACTTTCCTTTCAAATCTCCATTCACCATCAATTTTTATTTTTATTGTGGCGACTATGAAAAAAGATAATAGAAGTCTATAAGAAATCTGATAAAAAACTAAAGCCCATACGCCCCATCCTGTAAATGCTAATGCGAGGGCAATAATTCCTGATGTCGGAAGCGCTATTACATTCCTAAAGAAGAGTGTCTTGAATAAAGACATCTTCATCGCATAAGCATTATATATAGATGATATTGCATTAAAAGGCAATATAATTGCCATCGCTTTTATCAGAATGGATAATAATGGTGCAGAATAATAAACTGCTATCGTATCAGATATTAGAAAGAGCATTACCACCAACAGGGCGGATAGCACGACATTAATTACTAAAGCAGTAAAAAAATCTTGCTTTTTAATATCCTTCATATAAACAAGATATGAGGCTATCCCAGAATTCACGAAAAGGCCAAGGAATGTAATCACCACCAAGACGATAGCCATTAAACCGTAATCATCTGGGGTCAATAATCTTGCTAAGATTATTGTTACTATAAGCTGTAATATATGGACGCCTGCACTCTCCATGAATTTCCATAGAGAATTATTAAGGACTTGCCTGCTTGGAAGATTTTCAACTTTCATATCAAACTTGTACCAGAAAACACTCTAAAAGAGCAAGTTATTATTAAAAGTTGCAAGAACATCATGATTACCCCAGTTTGTCACAATATAGAAACATCCTAAGATAAATGTTAAAAAGAAAAATAAAGATAGTTTTATATTTCCCGAATAAAATCTGAATTGAATTGAATACCTAAAATCTGCCGCCACACAATAATACACTATAAGCGTTGCATATAATAATCTCTGATATTCGTTTGTTACTAAAAAACCAGGAATGATTATAAGTAAAATGACACTTATATTAGAATAAACCATCAAACGTTTTTTTTGAGAACTTGGCGTAGAATTACTCTTTAATATTTTATTAACAAAGGATGACACCAAAAGCCGATATCCTAATAGAAAAGAAACCTGAACTACAAATTTATAAAGACTGGGATGATTTACACCCTGATCTGAATTGATATTCAACCATTTATCAAATTTATGATTGTCTATTAAACCTGTTATGTTACCGATTAATTGAGATCCTGCAAACAAAAGCAGCCCTGCTCCAATTAGAAGAATAAGAACTTTCTTTTCTTTTGAACCAAATGTACGTCTTGCAAAAATAAAAAGTAAGAAAAACAAAGATGATTGATGTATTGATGCTGCTAGCAAAACCCATAATATATAGTGGACGACTTGCTTCTTTCCATCTTTAAACAAGCAAGGGATGCCACATGCTACAATCATATTAGCCATCGTTTGCCTTATGCCTGACACACCTGGTACAAAGGGCCATAATAAAAATAAAGCCAAGACATAATTAGGATACGGGGTAAGCCTTTTTATTGCTATATAAGTAAATAGGGAGAATAATGCGGCATAAATCATTCTAAATTCTTGAAACGTCAGCCCATACATATTTCCCAATATACAAAGGCCTTGAAATCCTAGTTCATAATGAGGATACAACCATATGGAATAATAACATTTCTCATACTCCTCATAATCTGGAGTATAAGTATTTAATCCCATAAGAACCCAAAAATAAAGAAGAAACAAATAAGTTACTACTTTATTTTTAGGTTGAGCAAATCCTGCTATTAGTAGTAATAATGGTATAATGTAAGCCATTATCTTTTAATTATTAGTACCTCAACTTCCCATCAGCAACATTCTTTAGATGCTGCCCGTATGGAGACTTTCCATACCTAGCTGCAGACTCTAAGAGTGTAGCTTTATCAATCCATCCGTTCTTAAATGCAATCTCTTCTGGTGCCGAGATCTTCACCCCTTGGCGCTTCTCTATCATCTGAACAAACTGTGATGCTTCAATCAGGCTATCCATTGTGCCCGTATCAAGCCAGGCGAAGCCACGCCCAAGAACAATGCCTTTCAGTGTACCATCCTGATGATAGAGATCATTCAGCGATGTTATCTCCAGTTCGCCCCTTGCAGATGGCTTTACTCGCTTTGCATATTCCACCACACGCTTGTCATAAAAATACAAACCTGTAATACAATAATTACTCTTTGGGGTAGCAGGCTTCTCTTCTACGGATAGTATCTTTCCTGACTCATCCAACTCCATAATGCCAAAACGCTCTGGATCGTTCACATAATAACCGAAAATGGTAGCATACCCCTCTTCAGCATTCTTCACTGCCTCACGTAGTTTTGATCCAAGTCCACCACCATAGAAGATGTTATCTCCCAAAACCATGGCGCACATATCATCACCGATGAACTCTTCGCCTAAAAGAAATGCCTGAGCCAAACCATCAGGGGATGGTTGTACTTTATACGACAACTTTACACCATACTGACTACCATCGCCCAAAAGACGTTCAAAATTAGGCAAATCGACAGGTGTTGATATAATTAAGATATCCTTTATCCCTGCCAACATCAGCGTTGACAAGGGATAGTATATCATTGGTTTGTCATACACTGGAAGCAACTGCTTCGATGTTACCATTGTCAACGGATAGAGTCTTGTTCCAGCTCCACCTGCAAGAATAATTCCTTTCATATTTGCTATTTTATTAATTCATTATACGCTTTAATACTCTCGTCCAAGGAGTCAAGCCAATGAGGGATCTTCACTCCAAAGGTCTTCTTAACCTTACTCTTATTGAGAACCGAGAAGCTGGGCCGCTTCACTTTCGAGCCATATTCCTCCGAGCTGATGGGTGATATATCACAATGATTACCGCAAGCACGATTAATCGCTACAGCAAAGTCATACCATGACACACTGCCCTCATTGGTAAAGTTGTATTCACCAGTCTTATCGAGCATATCTTCATTGATGACCTTCATGATGATATTTGCCAATTCTGGTGCATACGTTGGCGTTCCCACTTGGTCATATACCACATTCAACTTCTCACGTTCAGATGTCAGTCTAATCATGGTCTTCATAAAGTTGTTGCCATACTTAGAGAACATCCAGGCCGTGCGAAACAAGATATATTTACACCCTATTTTCATCATCTCCAACTCGCCTTCATATTTCGTCAAAGCATAGCCGTTCACTGGGTATTTCTCGTCTGTTTCAATGTATGGCGCGGCCTTTCTTCCGTCATACACAAAATCAGTAGATATGTGAATCAGGGTGGCATCCGTCTCTTTTGCTACAGTTGCAAGATTCCTCACAGCATCCTTATTCAGCAATCTGGCTGCATCAATATCATCATCAGCCTTCTCAACGTTAGTATATGCAGCACAGTTGACAAACACATCAATCTGGTTCTCTTTCGCTATCTGACGTAGTGCAGACAAATTAGTGATGTCAATACTCATCATGCTCTCATCATCTCCTGTATACACATCAGAGAAAATGAAATGATGATCTGAATTTGCTGATGCAGCCCTTACTGCCTGTCCCAACTGACCGTTGGCTCCTAAAACAAGTATGTTCATTATCTATTCTATTAGGGTGTTATTGTTCCACATAATGGCCTGAAAGAATTCTTTTCCTTTCAGCCAATCTCAAAATTTTCTCTAATGATTGTTTTGCTTGTTCCTTATCCGATTTTGGTAGCTTTGTATTTACACCAATGCCAGGAATATATGCATCGCCCGTAAATACTACATCGCCCAACACCATCGTCAAACATCCGGGATTATGTCCTGGAGTCTCATATAACTCCATCTGAGGCTCATCCTCAAATAGGGTAAAACAATCTCCTTCATGAACCTCAACTATATTGTCTCCCTTGTAGGACATGGGTGTTTCATGGTACTTTGACATATTCAATTTTTCGGACGCCAATCCTTCCTTTGCATATGCAGTAACATATACTTTGCAATCAGGGAAAGATTCCACCAAAGATTCTATACCATAAATATGATCAAAATGGGCATGAGTAATAAAAACACCTATAACGAAAAGTTTTCTCTCTGCAAGGTATTCTAACACGGGTTCCACATCACCAATATCCACCAGCCAAGCCTTATTCTCTCCTTCTTTGCAGAGAATATAGGTCTTGGAGGTAAATATCGAATTGGTTATGTCGTGAATTTGAATCATTCAGCAGGGATTATACCAGTGGCCCCATCAGGGTATTCCACTTCACTAATCTATCAATCAGTACAATACCATCCCACGGCATCTCAAAGTTGAGCATACGGCCAATCTGCGGGAATCGGACAGCACCCATAGGTGTAGCAGCCTCTGCAAACTCGACAGCTTGCTCAGGAGTTGCCTCAATGCCAATGGTCTGGATATCTTCTGTGATATGCTTGATGGCCTGCATAATGCTATCCACAGCATGTACAAACAATACACGACTATAAACCGGCTTATGCAGTTCATCGTGGTCATCCAAAAGGATAGAATAAGACATGGTTTCACTGCCAATTGCCATGCCGCAGAAGTCATAGACACCACGAATAGAATGAACGGCAGACACCTGTTCAGGACTCATAGTCGGTTTCGGAATCTGAATCTCAGTCTTACCCATAGATTCATTCAGAATCTCACAGAACTTCTCCGGGCTAACGGCTCCACCCTTCTCAATAAAGAGGTTATGAGCAGAAGCGCAACCGGTCTGGTCAAACACAGAAACATCTACAGACATACGACGAGCCAGTTTCTTGGCGGCCTGCTCATCAGGCAGCATCTCCTTGGTAACAACTGAGAATGAAAGCTTAGGTCCAAAGATGACTGTCTCACAATCGTACTTAGAAGGATAGCCAGCAACTGTCTCAACGGCTTCTCTACCACCCCAGGCAATACGAACCTCTGCATTCTTGGACATCAGTTCGCCCAGTTTCACGGCATTGCGTGAGAAATAAACCACACCAATGGTCTTCAGCAGGTCATCACCCTTAATGGTATAACCATCCTTGGTAGTATATTCCAATCCTTCAAAGGCACTTACCAATCCGGCAAATACGCCTTCATCATGAGAAGAGACCTTCAGCAGGTTAACATTCTTGGTCATTATGCACTGAACCAATGCAAAGACACCTAGAATCTGAACATTACCGGCCATCCAGTGGCAGCAAAGTCCACGGGAATTGGCTTTCAGCAAGTGCTTGGCTGAATCAGGGAACGGACAGTAAGTATCTGCATAATCCAGGTTACCTCTCAAGCCAAACTGAGCAATCTCTCTCAGATGACGTTCGCTACACCAAGTCGCCAGGAAATTCAAACCCTTATCCTTCAAGAATAGATATTTCGGGTCGGTAGCCCATCGCTTGGCTGCTGCATCAATGAGACCTATCAAAGCCTCTATAGGCTGTTTGCGCAACCAAGGCAATTGGCCCTTCAAGGTATCAATCATGCCTTGGAAAGTCTTCTCAGAAGTCTCCCCTTCTACGATTTCATTATTGAAATACTGTATTTCCAACTTGTCATCATTAACAGCACTAGTAGTACGCATCTGGAAAGTGAGTTTGTTGGAAAGGATATCACCACATCCACGTACCTCCGCTTTCTTCAAACGTCCAAGTATCTTGAAGCGTTTTCCAGGGCGGCCATAAGGGCATTCGCCATCTATGATCATTCCCAAGTCATCCGTCAGCACCAAGTTGCCAGGATAACTGTGAGGCACAGGAGTAATGAATTCCAACTTGCCTTCTTCGCCAGCAGGTAATACCTCATTAGTTACAATATCACGCACCAGAACTTTCACATAGCTGCTCTCGTGCTTGCAACCGCAAGGGCAGTCGGGATAGTTCAATCCCATTTGCTCGGTAAAGCCATAGATATCAATTACATCTACCGGCTCAATACCAAAGCAGTCTGCCAGTTGCTTGTTGAAGAGTTCCTTGCTTATCTTCTCGCTTTCCAGCTTCTTCCAACCGCCAATGTGGATAATCTTGGATCCCTTAGGCAGCGGAATGTTGATGCCTTTTTCCTTAACAGCTTTCAAAACGTTGCTGTAAAGGATATAGGTAAAACCAAACACCACCACAGGCTGGTCAGCAGGAATGCCGGCAACATACTCCTGCATAGCATCTACATCAAAGTAGGAAACACCATCCTTGGCTTTGAGGAAATAACCTGCCTTGCTGGCAAAATTCAGGTAGCCGGTAATGGCAGCAAAGCGAGCACCTAACAATGAACGGAACTCTGACCTCGGGTCAATATCCATCACCAAGAACGGTTTACGTTCACGTCCTATTGCCTCCTGAATCACCTTCACCATGGCTTTAGCCTGGCGCTTGGAGGTAATCTTATCTACCACAATGGTACTGGGTGTACCTGAGGTGGCAGAAGACTGCAGTCTCAGTTTGATGTCCTCTTTAGGAACAGAAGCCAGTCCCATTCCCAAATCCTTGAACACACTTACCGCCACCGGCGGGATGGCCTCCAAGGATGTTATCTCCTTATGAGGGTCAAAGCCCTTGCGGTCGCAGAACTGACGGTACATGTCGTTATGCTCGTAGTGGAACACCAGCTCCTCCTGCAAGGCTTTCAAATAAAGGCGTTGCTGTTCTTCGTTGTCGGAATAGGCCGGCAAGTTGAACAACTCATCCATGTAGGAAATCTGTTCTTCCATATCTTTACTTCAATTTAAGTCGTTGAACTTTCCCTGATGCTGTCTTGGGAATCGCATCTATGCGTTCAATCACAGCAGGGAGTTTATACACTTCCAATTTCGGTTTCAGGGCCTCTATGATAGCGGCATCGGTAAGTTTCTCGTCTTTGCAGACAATGAATGCCTTTACCAATTCACCCATCACCCCCTCAGGGTCGGGCATAGCCACACAGGCACTATCCTCAATACCAGGGATGGTATTCAGAATATCCTCCACCTCCATTGGGCTCACCTTCTTGCCGCCCACATTGATCATCTCTTTGATGCGGCTCTTCAGGTGAATATAGCCTTCCGCATCCAGATGACCACCGTCACCGGTACGGAAATAGCCGTTAAAGAAGTCTTTCGCAAATCTGTCAGGGGTCTCATTCCAGTAACTGCACGTCACGTGCTCACCTTTCACGCACACCTCACCTTCTGCTCCAATAGGCTGTTCCTTTCCCTCTGCATCAAAGATCTTCACATCCACGTTGGGTGATGCCTTGCCTGCAGTATTCAGGTAGTCATGCTCTGAGTGGAACTCCATAAAGGCAGAGCGTGATGCCTCGGTCAAGCCATAGTGCATACAGATGCGCGTATTGGGCAGCAACTCACAAAGGAGTTCCTTGTCCTCAATGGACATAAACGAACTACCTATCTCAATGTAACGCAATTGGTCTGCAAACTGACCAATCTTTCGTCCGCTCATCTTCTTGATGTAGCCCCATCCGGCAGGTACCATTCCAAAGCCTGTGCAATGGAACTGCTCCATCTGCCCGAAGAACTTCTTCATACTGGCAAAGGTGCCAAGCAGAACCAAAGAACCACCTTTGGAGAGCACACAACGTACACGCCCCAGTCCAAATGAATGGCTCACGGGTAGTGCCAACAGTTCTACATCCTCTGCCGTGTTCTGAATAAAGGTGTTAATGTTTAATGCAGCAGCAGCCAAGTTCCTATGATTCAATGCCACACCTTTTGGCGCACCCGTTGTGCCTGTAGTAAACAGCACATCAGCAATCTGTTCCATATCAGGCTGCTGATAGTTATCCACTTTGTCACAAGGAGTCAGCACATCGTTGAGAGGGATTGTTGGTGTTCCCTCCACTTTGTGCAACTGCCCCATCGTGCAAACCGGGCGTGTGGATTGTTTGATTAAATCAAATCGCGTTTCATTGGTGTCCGGATCAATGGGCATACATACGCCTCCGGCCATGTGAATACCGAAGTATGCGTAAATGAAATCGATATTGGCTGATGCTGAAAGGATGATTCTATCACCCTTTTGCAGCCCATATTTCTGCTTCACATTGGTAGCCGCCAGCAGGCAACGTTCCCAGAGTTGGGCATACGTCACCTGTTCGGTTGGCGTTATCAATGCAATGCGGTCAGGCTGCCGGATTGAGTTCTGAAATATTTGCTCTTCTATTGTCATTATGCAAGTTTTGCGTTTACTGCTTCTACGATGTCTTTCACATCTTCCATTTCCATCATTTCTTCCGGTTCAAAGCTGATGTCGAAAGCTTCTTCTACACTGGAGAGAATACTCAAATGACCAACGGAGTCCCATGCAGGGAAATCACCCACCGTGCTATTCTCGTTAACTTCACTCTTTTCTACGCTGCAAGTTGATGCAACAATCTCAATAACTTTTTCTAATGTTTCCATAATTGTAATAAATGATATTAATTCTCTTGTATTATTTCTATTAATCCTACTTCTTTATGATAAAGGAAGCATACAAGATGGCCGAAAACGTTTGACATTTTAGGCCTACTTGTAGGGATATATTTCAATTTGCGCAAGTCTGTTATAGCTTCTTCTATTTTAGGAACCATATAGCAAATATGATACGGGGTCACGCCTCCTGCTTTCTGGAGTGTCCTACAAATTGGGGACTTGTCATCAACTGGCGCTAACAACTCAATTACAGGCATTCCAGTTTTTGTCAGCACACAAACATATACATTTTGTAATGGGTCTACAATTGTATCTGTCCGTTCAAAGCCCCCTGCTACGTACATGTCTGCAGTTTTGTCAATATCGTTGCAGGCAACACCTATATGATGAAACTTAAAATAAGGAAGCATTATCTAACCCCTCCATCAACTCGTATAACCTGACCATTGATGAATGAAGCCTCCTCTGATGCCAGGAAAAAATAGGTACTGGCAATTTCGATAGGAGTTGCCATTCTGCCCATCGTAGATATCTGCTCCATTGAAGCCTTTGCCTTGTCACCCATTGCATCAGCAAACGGTGTACTTGTCAAGCCAGGAGCCACTGCATTCACTCGAATCTTTGAAGCCGCCAGTTCTTTGGAAAGAACTTTTGTCAGCAGAATCATGGATGCCTTAGTTGCACCATAAACAGCATTGCCCATATCACCATCTATGCCGGCAATAGAAGCAGCATTCAAGATGCAACCGCTACCATCCTTAACAATACTTCCCAGAAGGGACTGCGTAATCTGAAGCTGTGCAAAGTAATTCACTTGGAATACTTTCTTCACATCGCTCATCTTTGTGAACGGCAGGATTGCCAAGTGAGGCATTCCGGCATTATTGATGAGTACATTGAACTTCAACTTCAGGGCCTTGATAGCTTTCAGTCCTTCCTTAATAGCCTCTTCATCCGAAAGGTCAAAGAAGAAAGGATATACTTCAACTTGATAATCCTTTTTCAGTTCATTGACGAAGTCAGCAAATGCAGGGGTATCTGCAATGCTGGTCAAAATCAACGTTGCACCTTCTGCTGCAAACTTTTTGGTTATTTCTCTGCCAATACCACCGTCTGCTCCGGTGATGCAAACTACTTTATCAGTATACTTTCCCATATTATATCTCAATTATAGGTAATACTCTAACATTTTCTGTTTCAAGATAAACAGAAGCCCAGGACAAGCCAGCACCGAAACCACTCATGACAAGTTTCTTTCTCCCTTGTCCTAACTGAGTAGGAATCCTGCTAATCATTGTCAGGGGGATTGTACCACTACTCGTATTTCCGTATTCATCTAAGCAATATGGTGTCTTTTCTTCGGGGAATTTAAGTTTCTTACGAATCTTTTCGTCAATATATTTGTTTGCCTGATGCAGCAACAAATAATCGGCTCCCTGTAAGTCTAACTCAAAGTGCTCACACAATTGATTAATGCATTTTGGAATCTGTGATATTGCGAAAGAAAAAACATCCATGCCATTCATGATGATATGTGTCTTATTTCTTATAACCCCAGGTTCTATCTCCTCCATCATGAGAGTTTTCTCTGTAACCGGCTCTCTTACCCCGCTTGATGGAGCATATATGGTAGTTGTTTTTGCACCATCATTGAGTAGGTTGAAATACATAGGAGCTGCATCTGGATTATATTCAAGAGCCGTAGCAGTACCACAATCGCCCATTAGTGGGTACAGAGTCTTGTCTAACGGGGATGTAAGTTTAGTCTGCGTATCACCGACCAACAAAAGAGCGCGCTTCCATTGACCCAATGCCAAATAGGATCCTACCACGGAAAGGCCATAGCAGAAGCCCGAACATGCCATAGGAACATCCATTGTAGCACAAGTTATAGGGAGCCCCATTTTCCCTTGGATTACTGTAGCCGTATTAGGCTCATTATAATCGCGGGAGACCGACACATATATCAATAAGTCAATAGACTCTTTTTCCCATCCCAAATCTGCAATCAAATCTTCGGCTGCTTTTTGACAATAATCAGAGCACACCATACCTTCTGGTGAAATACGCCTCTCAACGATTCCTGTCAATGCTGTAACATTCTCAGCCTCTTGAGCGGAATAATAATCGATGTCGGAAATCTTTACAATTTCCTTGGGCACAGCTGCTGCCATACCCACAATTTTCGTATTCGGTATTCTAATAAATGCCATATAATTAATTATTTAATAGTATAGCCGCCATCAACTATTATACTAGTACCGGTCACCCATGTTGAGGCATTGGATAACAGATATATTGCGGCATAAGCGATGTCTTCTGGCTGTCCTATTCTATTTAATGGATACTCTTTTAAATTCTCAGCAAGTTGTTCTTCTGTCAAGCCTCCTGTTCTAATTAGCTTTGTGTCAATCATTCCTGGCCGAATCGTGTTCAGTCTAATACCCTTTGGTGCCAACTCCAATGCTATCGATTTAGTCAATGACTCCATAGCGGCTTTAGTTGCACTATAAACACTATTACCGACATGGAACACATTGTTACCATCAACAGAACTGATAAAGACAATAGAAGCATTTCGACTTAACTTCTTTTTCTTCACCATCAATCGAAGAATTTCTATTGAAGAAAAGAGATTAACCTTAAATAAGCCCTCAAACTTATCCTCTGAGCAAAATGAAAAAGGAAGTGTCATTGCCTGCCCGGCACAAAAAACAATTCCGTCAAGAACGGGGACTTCACTTACAAGGTTTTCAATATCTTCAGCAGAGCATAAATCAGCTAATATCTGCATATTTGCTGCACCCTCTAAAGCATTGTATGTTTCCTGTAAGGAATCTGCCTTTCGAGCTGTTACTATAACGTTCGCACCGAGTTTTGAGCAGCTCACAGCTGTTGTTTGTCCGATTCCGCTGCTTGCGCCTGTAACTAGAATTGTTTTCTCTGACAGAGAAAAAGGATTGCTCATTATTTCTTTGATTTTACTGTATTAAATAAGTCTTCAATGGTGTTAGAGTTACGGATATCATCTCCCTTGATGGTCACATCGTATTCCTCATCAACCATGGCAATCACACTTAATGCTATAAGGCTAGACCACTCATCCAATTCCTTGAACTTTGTTTCGCCGCTCAACACACTTGCATCTGTATCATCAAACTGATTTGCAAAATTCTCAATAAATTCTTTTAATTCCATATCTATAAAATTATTAATTCAACTTTAACATTTTTGATAACTTCTTTCTTTTCGGAAGGTAAGACTCCTTTGTCATTCTACCAATACGACATTCTCTTCCATCCTTAGCGAGCACAGTTTCACCCCACTCATAGCCTAGGCCTTCATTGAGTTTTAAAACCGACTTATTACCTTCATATACCCAGATATGGATAGAGTTGAGATTCAACTCATCAAAGCAAAAGTCAGTCAGCAAAATGGCAGCCTCGATATTTGAAGCCGGGTCACCTATTGAACAGAACCGGCCAGTCTCAGCAGTATCACCTTCGATATCATACACACTAATACTACCTATTGGCTCGCCGTCAGGTGTTGACATCAAAAAGTAATAGCTTTCATGATCAGCTCGTTGCTTAGAAATCCATTGACGTTGCTGTTCTACGGTAACATCAAGAGGAGGAAGATATTTACTAATCCGCGGGTTGTTACGTACGCTAAGCAAAAACTCAGCGTCCTTCTCTTCAACAGAACGCAGATTAACATATCTTCCTTCTATAATACCATTGTAAACCATTACTTCACATATTCATTTACAATAGCAGCAATTTGCTCGACCTCCTCATTGCTCAGCCACATATGCATAGGCAATGTGATGAGATGTTCACTGGCCTCACTCGCTTTGGGACATGTGCCCTTAGCATAGGTGTACATGCTGTATTCGGTATTGTCACGATAGTGAACACCACCATAAATATCATTCTCAGCAAGTTTGCCCAGCAAACCTTCACGGTCAGGAACAATAAGTTCGTAGATATGATAAGAGCACTCCTCAGGATAAGGAGCCTTCACAATCTGAATCTTAGGATTATTCTCAAAGGCCTTATCATACATAGCTACAATCTCACGACGACGTGCATTGTCACGATCGAGATATTTCAGCTGAACAAGACCAATGGCAGCCATAATGGCATTACCGTTGTACTTGTAGCCTACATAATCAACATCGTACTTCCATGCATAGGTACCCTTATTACTACGGGCATAGGTGTCTTTGTTGATACCAAGCCAAGCTAACTGGCGGGCCAGTTTGTCATCTTCCTCATTGGGGAAGCAAATCATACCGCTATCACCTGTGGGCAGGTTCTTAACGGCCTGGAAAGAATAAACGGTTACGTCCACACCGTCCCATGTACCAGGTGTAACACCTTTTACACGAGTTCCAGACATGTGTGCTGCGTCGAGAATCAGCTTCAAGTTGTGCTTCTTACAAATCTCGATAATCTTGTCAAGCTGACCAACGCGACCACCATAACCGACAAAGATAATAGCACGTGTCTTGTCATTAATCTTCTTCTCAACATCTACTGGATCGAGACAGAGATACTCATCTACATCAGCAAATGTTGCATGCATATTCTCATACATAATAGCATGGTTGGTGGAAATAAAGGTAATTGGCGTAGAGATAATCTCATCACCATCCTGCCAGCCATTACGCATCTTCAGTATCTTCACTGCAAGATGCAAACCTACGGTATTGGAATTGATATAGTAGGCATTCTTATGGCCCGTATATTTCTTCCATTCCTCTTCAAACTGCACGGTCTTGAAACCCATGCCTGTCCAGCCTTTCTCAAGGCACTCACGTACTGCGTCGAGGCACTCTTCAACCTCGAACTTTGGTTTTAAAACTTGAATTGACATAATAAAAAAAAAATATTAATTGTTACTTGTTATTTCCTGGATTAAAAATGCTCATTCTATAAATATCATGGTATTCACCATCAATCAACACTTCTGACTTCAGAACGGATTCAAGTGTGAAGCCTGCTTGCTTCAACAACTCTATACCTTCGTTATAAAAAACACGGGAATAAACCTTGTGCATCCCATATTCGCCAAAAGCCTTATCCAAAATCATTTTAATAGCAAGAAGCTGGCTTTCAACCTCCCACTCAATGTCACTACTTGTAAATACACATAGTTCACAGCGATTGTTTTCGCGGTCAACATCTTTCAAATAGATGGTTGCAATGGGATAGGCTGCCAATCCTGTTTCTTCCTCAACACGTTCGACAATGAACTGAATATTCTTGCCAGTCAATACCCTGTCATGATAATACTGCATGTGAGACTCCAAAGTAATTGGAGCCTTTGTCATGCAATCTTTCAGCACTTTATCAGAATTGCGCCACTTCACAATATGGTCACCATCCTTTTCGGTAATGGGGCGTAAAAAAATTCTCATAATTAGTACAGATCTATCTTAATATCAAATGGACTGTCGAAATCTTTAAGTAAAGGATGCTTGGTATCCTTATCGCTCAAAATTGCCTTGTCCTTAATACGCCAATCGATGCCAAGAGAATCATCCAAGATACTGATACCACCATCAGCCTCAGGATGGTAGAATTCATCACACTTATACTGGAACACTGCGGTTTCGCTCAACACGGCAAAGCCATGAGCAAAGCCACGAGGCACGAAGAACTGGCGATGATTGTCCTCTGTCAATTCAACTGCCACATGCTGACCGTATGTTGGACTACCCTTTCGTATATCAACAGCCACATCAAGTACTGCACCTTTTACACAACGCACCAGTTTACTCTGAGTATATGGAGGACGTTGGAAATGCAAGCCTCGCATAACTCCATAAGAAGATTTGCTTTCGTTATCCTGAACGAAATTAATGGGACGAACCTTTTCATTGAATTCTCTTTGTGAGAATGATTCGAAAAAGTAGCCTCTTGCATCCTCAAAGATGCGTGGTTCAATAATCACCACGCCCTCAATTGGTGTCTTGATTACTTCCATAACATTATCGATTTAAATACTGACTTTCATAATATTTCTGATAATCACCAGAAGTGACATTATCTAACCATTCCTGATTGTCGAGATACCATCTAACAGTCTTCTCTATGCCCTCCTCAAACTGTAACGAAGGTTCCCAGCCAAGTTCTTTCTGAAGTTTGGTTGAGTCAATGGCATAACGAAGATCGTGCCCAGCACGGTCAGTCACGTAGGTTATCAAATCCATGTCTACTCCTTCGGGACGGCCAAGGAGGCGGTCCACCGTATTAATAAGCACTTTGATGATATCAATGTTCTTCCACTCATTGAAACCACCAATGTTGTATGTCTCAGCAATCTTGCCTTGATGGAAGATAACATCTATTGCCCGGGCATGATCAACCACATACAGCCAGTCGCGCACATTCTCTCCTTTTCCATATACAGGCAGAGGTTTACGATGACGAATGTTATTAATAAACAACGGAATCAATTTCTCCGGGAACTGATATGGGCCGTAGTTATTTGAGCAATTGGTCACAATCGTCGGCATACCAAAAGTATCATGGAAGGCACGAACAAAGTGATCCGAACTAGCCTTTGCTGCACTATACGGAGAGTGGGGTTGGTACTTCAAATCCTCCGTGAAAAATTTCTCACCGTATGCAAGGTGATGTTCACCTGAGCTAGCCTTGGTGGTAAAAGGCGGCTCAATGCCTTCAGGATGAGTCATCTCTAAAGCACCATAGACCTCATCAGTACTGATGTGGTAAAAGCGTTTACCATCATACTTTTCCGGCAAACTCTCCCAATATGCCTTTGCAGCCTGGAGTAAACTCAAAGTACCCATCACGTTAGTCTGAGCAAAGGTGAAGGGATCTTTGATGGAGCGGTCAACATGACTTTCAGCCGCCAGATGTATGATACCATTCACCTTCTCTTCCTGCATCAACTTCAAAACGCCTTCAAAGTCGCAGATGTCCATCTTGACAAACTTATAATTGGGTTTATCCTCAACATCCTTGAGGTTTGCCAAGTTGCCAGCATAGGTCAACTTATCCAAATTGATAATCTTATAATCTGGATACTTGTTCACAAACAGGCGCACCACATGACTTCCAATAAAGCCTGCGCCACCAGTAATTACTATTGTTTTCTTCATTCTTATATATATTCGGCTCTTCGCCATTATTTCTTCAAAAAGGAGCGGACCCACTGTTATTGAACCTTTTTTGTCTTATGAGAGACCAGCGGGTAACCCGCCCCATACATAACGATTTTTTATATATGCTGCTTCTCAGCAGTTTAACTTATTCTACTACTATTTTATCGATGTAATACGAGAAGTGAACAAGAAGCAATTCTGTGAATCGTCCAAGCATAATCTTGTCATCTTCATTATTCCTATCCTCCCAAGAGTCCCAATAATGAAACCTTACCTGCAGCTCATTACGTCCAGGCACCTGCTTCAGTGCTATACATCCCTTCTCCGCCCATTGGTCGGTGGTATGTACAAGTACCTTCTCGCGAACCAATTAAGTCACGATGATGGTACAATCCCATAATAATGACCGGCTCTATATCCTCCTTTGTAACTTCCAACTGCGGACGAAGAAGTGGATAAAACAATATCTATCAAATGTCCAGCAATTTCTCACTATTTGAAGACCAGTTACCTAGAGTGGTATTCAAATCTGTTACAACTTTACAGATACCATCATATTGTTCAAACAACGACTGATCAAGACCTTCCTCGATAATTAAGGGAAGAAAAGATGAGATATGATCAGCAAGTCTAATCTCTTTTGGATAGACATCAGTGTATAAATTCGACTGATCAAATATCTTCGTCAGTTTTTCTCCGTTAAGGAAACACCAATCTACCAGATATCTCACCAATTCATATGGGAAATCTGATTAGGATTAACCAGAAATACCAATATCATAAATTACAATCCCCCGGGGATTAACCGAAGATGGGGGGATGGATTATTTTTTTGTAATGCCATTGGCCACATCGGCAAACTTGGAGAGGTCGGCTTCGTGAAGAGGATGATACATGCTTACGACAGTATCAGCACCAAGGCCCTTGCGCTGCATGTAAGCAAAACTACGGCGTGACAGCCACTGGTAGTATGCCAGTACCCAACCTGCCCAATACTCAGGACCTGTTGTGTAAGTACCATCATTCTTGTCGGAAATAGTACCGCCAGACTCCTTCACTACCAAATCAGCTAATTCTGCACCTGACATGCCTACCAAGTAGCGTGGATTGCCCTGCCCAAACTGACGTGATACACAGCTAGACAAGAACTTCTGGTAGAACTCGCCTATCGTGTAGCCGTACTTACGCACACCGCAATCCATCATCACGGCAAGGTTGCGCATGGCTCCGTTGAGATAT
>Ga0247609_10001639_pt1 | contig 25957 bp, 27 predicted proteins | sample 172DNAGHGlowgp2_FD_193487 | JGI IMG/M metagenome (GOLD analysis project Ga0247609, IMG submission 193487) | Sheep rumen microbial communities from Palmerston North, Manawatu-Wanganui, New Zealand - 1728 DNA GHGlow gp2 | ecosystem: Host-associated > Mammals > Digestive system > Stomach > Rumen ...
CAAATTGTTTGCTGGAGTAATATTTATAGAAATAGGTTCTGATTTTTTTATATTAACAGTAGCATTTAATAAAATTTTTCTGTTTTCATTTTTGTAACTATTTTTTGCTAGTTGTAGTAAGTTTTTTGATGAAATTTTGAAAATTCTATTTCCTAATTTTATATCTCCTTTAATTCTTCCTATAGTTACAGTTTGTCCAATTTTAGTGTCTGTAATATTTTTACCATTTTCCATGAGTTCAGAAATAGTATAACTTTTGGTTTCATTTTCAAAAGAAATGGTATCTCCAATATTAATATTTTCTTTAAGTTTTATTGTAATATATCCTTTGTTTTTGTTATATTTTTCAACCTTTCCTAAAAACAATCCCATATTATTTGGTTTTTCTTTAAAAATAAGATTTTTATTAGGATTATTATTCAAATGACCTGATGAAGAATTTCCTCTATTAAAAGCTTGAAGTAATTCTTTCCTGTCTTTTGAACTTATGATGTATGGTTTATTTGATGAAGCTAAATCAATGTATTTTCTATAAATTTTTGTAACTATTGCAACATACTCTGGAGATTTCATTCTACCTTCAATTTTTAAACAACTAACACCAGCTTTTATTAAAGAAGGTATATAATCTAATCCACATAAATCTTTTGAATTGAGTAAATATCCAGAATCTATTTTTTTATCATTTTCTAATAATTCATAAGGTAATCTGCAAGGACCAGCGCATTTTCCTCTATTTCCCGATCTTCCACCTACTATGCTGGAAAATAGACATTGTCCAGAATAAGAAATACATAATGCACCATGTATAAAACATTCTATTTCTATTTCAGAATTTTTACAAATATATTCAATCTCATTTATTGAAAGTTCTCTAGCTAAAACAACTCGTTTAAAACCCATTTTTTGTAATTCTAAAACACCATTTAAGTTATGAATTGACATTTGTGTACTACCATGAAGTGGTAAATCTGGTAATAATTCCATTAGTTTACTTGCAAAACCAATATCTTGGACAATAATTGCATCAATACCATATTCATAAGCTTTTTTAGCTAATTCAACGGCTCCTTCAAATTCTTCATTTTTGATTAATGTATTTAAAGTTAAATTTGTTTTAACTCCACGAATTTTAGCATATTGTATTGCTTTTTTTAGTTCTTCAAGATTGAAATTACTAGCAAAAGCTCTTGCACTATATGAATCAGCACCAAAATATACACTATCTGCACCGTTTTGTACAGCAGCTTTTAAACATTCAAAATTTCCGAACAGGAGAAAGTAAATCTATCATTTTAAACCTCATTTAATATATTTTTTATATTATTATAACATAAAAATATACTAGTAACAATAATGGTTAAATAATTAATTGCTAATTGTTTTTTTTTATTGTATAATATAAGTCAAGGTGAGGTAAATATGAAAGGTACAATCATTGAAAATATTTCAAATTTATACAGGTTAGCTGATGAAGATGGAAAAATTTATGAAGCAAATGCTAGAGGAAAGTTCAAGCAAGAAGAAATAATACCTGTTGTAGGGGATAAAGTTGATTTTACAAAATTAGAAGAGGGTAAAGCTGTAATTGAAGAAATATATCCAAGAAAGCTTTATATAAAAAGACCTAAAATGGCAAATATTACTCAACTAATTTTTGTAGTTTCATCAAATGATCCAAAACCAGATTTATTGATGTTAGATAAAAGCTTAGCGTTTGCTGAATTTATCAAAACTAAGACTATTATAGTTTTAAATAAAATTGATTTAGATAAAAAAAGCGAATTTGAACAAATAAAAAACATATATGAGAAAATAGGTTATAAAATAATTGAAACAAATGCAAAAAAAGGTTTTGGAATTGATTTACTTAAAGATGAATTAAAAAATAATATAAGTGCATTTTCAGGAAATTCTGGAGTAGGAAAATCAACTTTAATAAATTCAATTTTTAAAACAAATATAACACAAGAAGGAGAAATTAGTAAAAGGAATAAAAGAGGAAAAAATACCACTACATCAACAAAACTTTATGAAATTGAAAAAAATTCATATATTGCAGATACACCAGGATTTTCTACATTTGATATATCAGAAATAGAAAGTAGAAATCTTGCAAAATATTTTAAAGAATTTAAAAAAGAAATTGAAAGATGTGAGTTTATTGATTGTACACATATTAAAGAAGAAGAGTGTGGAATAAAAAAAGCATTAACATTAGGTAAGATTTCGCAAGATAGATATGATAGGTTTTGTAAAATATATCACGAGTTAAAAGAAAGGGAGGATAATAAAAGATGGTAGAAATTTCAACATCAATACTTTCAGTAAAAAAAGAAGAGGAATCTAAAGTTTTTTTTGGATTAGAATCTGCAAAAACAGACTATTTTCATATAGATGTTATGGATGGTAAATTTGTAGAAAAAAATACATATAAAAAAATGTTAGAATATGCTTCATATATAAAAAGAATTTCAAACTTACCATTAGATGTACATTTGATGGTAGAGAATGTAAAAGAAACAATAGATGATTTTTTAGCAGTAGAACCCAATATTATAACTTTTCACTTTGAAGCTTGTAAAAGCAAAGAGGAAGTTTATGAATTAATAAAATATATTAAGGAGAATAATTGTAAAGTTGGAATTGCAATAAAACCAAATACAAAGATAGAAGATATATATGAATTTTTACCTTTTATTCATGTATGTTTAATTATGACAGTAGAGCCTGGAAAGGGAGGACAAACTTTAATCAAGGAAACTGTAAAAAAAATATTTGAATTAAATAAATATGTTAGAGAAAATAATATTGAAGTTGATATAGAAGCAGATGGAGGTATAAACCTAGCAACAGTAGATGAAGTGAAAAATGCAGGAGCTAATATATTGGTAGCAGGAACAGCAATACTTATGGCTAAAGATTATAGAATAATAATTGAAGAATTGAAAAATTAGGAGATAATACAAAAATATTCAGGTACTACTCAAAAATAGAGTAATGCCTGAATATTTTATTTATAATGTTTTCTTTAATCCTTTTTTGAAGGAATTATATTTATAATTAAAAGTCCTAATCCACCTAAATATACAACTAAATTAGCTAAAATTTTAATATAAGGAATTAGAGCAATTATCCAAAATACAAGAGCAGTTAAGATTAATGTACCAATTTTTATATGATTTTTCTCAATTTTGAATTTTTGACAAATAAGTTCATTTATTGTAATTATAAAAATTGATGTGCTAAGTGCAAATGCTAAAATTAACAATCCTGTTAGAATTAAAGCAATTTTTGCAGTTAATCCTAATAAGAATAATATTGAAATTACTAATAATGAAACTATAGGTGTTAATAATCCAAATCCATATACTTTTAAAGGTTTTGTTTTAATTAATTCAGATGAATTTTTAATAAATTTAGGTGTTAGCCATAAGCTTAATACCCAAATTATTAATACTGAAGCAATTAAACCGCCTAATGACATAATATATGAACTGATTGAAGAATGAGATTCACTTACAATTTGTTCTGAATAATTAACTTCACCATTAACTGAATCATCAGGAATAGATATTTCTTGAGAAGAAGTATAATTGAAGTTTCCATTTATAACACCATTTGCTTCATCTTCACCAGATTCAAAATTAATATTATTTGCAGTTACATAAGCGTTTCTACCAACAACCCCATTAATATTTAAATCATTAGTTGCAACTCTAATATCTCTATAAATATATCCATCAATGTTAATATTTTTACTCATTGCATATAAGTCATATATAACACCAGTGATATTTAAGTCACTAGATATAGAAAATAAGTTACTATAAATATATGCATCTTTATCAATATTTATGGTTTGTGCAATAATAAATGCATCTCCTCCGATTTGAGAATTAATTGTTACATTATTAGCTATAACATAAAGATTTCCATCAACTATATAATCTATAACAACATCATCATCTACTATATAAACATCTTGTTTTTTCATAGTATTTTCTGGGTCTTCGCTTTGAACTTGTTCATCAGCTGTATTTTCTTCATCCCCAGTTTGATCTGTTTCATCATTTTCAACATCCTCATTTTGCTCTGTTTCTGTATCATTGCTTTGTTCATTTTCAACATCCTCAGTTGGTTCAACTGTAATTGAAGATTCTGGATCTTCACTAGTTACTTCATTTTCAGCTCTTACAATAGGAATAGAAAGAGATAAAATAAGAACTAATAATAAAGCAATTACTTTAAATTTGTTTTTTAACATAAAAATACCTCCTAAAAAATTTTTGTATGTAGAAAATATATATCTTTATTATAATTTTGTCAATAAAAAAGATGATAATTTATTTAGAATTATCATCAAATTTACTTATATAGTAAGCACATTCTGAAAATGAGATAGAAGAAGGAGAAACAGATGTGTATGAACATTTACCATCTTTTTGATAAATACAATTTAATGAGCAATTAATATTTGTCAAAAAAATCACCTCTTATGATTAATATATGCAAAAAATATCGTTTTATACAATTATTTAGAAGAATTATAATATTTACAAAAATAATTTATTGAGCAAACACTACATTTTGGTTTCCTTGCTATACAAGTATTTCTACCATGCCAAACAAGCAAATGATTTATATCTTTTAAAGTTTCTTTTGGGAAAATTTTAATTAAATCTTGTTCAATTTTTTCTGGTTCTTTTTTATTAGAAAGACCCATTAAATTGGAAATTCTTTTAGCATGTGTATCAACAGCAATTCCTTCTGCTATACCAAAAACTTCTAACATAATAACATTAGCACTTTTTCTTCCAATACCAGCAAGACTCGTTAATTCATCTATAGTATGTGGAACTTCTCCATCGAAGTTTTCTAAAATTTGTTTAGCACATATTTTTACATTTTTTGCTTTATTTTTATAAAATCCACAAGGATGAATTATTTCTTCCAATTCTTTAATATCTATATTTGCATAATCTTCTATTGTTTTGCAACGTTCAAATAATGTTGGAGTTATTTTATTTACTCTTTCATCTGTACATTGTGCAGATAACATTACAGCAACAACTAATTCAAAAGGTTTTTTGAAATCTAAACTACAGGTTGCATCTGGATAAGATTCTTTTAATAATTTTACTAATTTAACTGCGTCTGTTTTTTTCATAATTATCATTCCTTTTTTTGAATTTATATGAATATTTTATTAAATAAATTTTGTTTAGTCAATTTATTTTACATAAAAGGAACTAATAAAATCTTAAATTCATATTATATAGAAAAAAGGGAGGTAATAAAAGTATGATACATTTTTTTAAAAAGACGTTAGCGGTATGTTTAATAGGACTTGGATTTGGAATATTGCTAGTTTTATTACTTCCATTATCATGGTGGCTATTTATAATTGGAGTTGTTGTGGTATGTGTGGGAATTATGTGGCTTGCATGTTAAATTATTTATAAAGAAGGGGTGATACATATGACAGTTGTTGTAAAAAAGGTACCGAAATTTTTAAGAGGTTTTGTAAAATTGATATTTGGAATTAAAGATTAAATTAAACAAAAAAAGAGCTAAAATTAAGCTCTTTTTACTTTTCCATTTCTTAAACATTTAGCACATACATAAATTCTTTTAACTTCACCATTTACTTCAGCTTTAACACTTCTTAAGTTTGGTTTCCAAGTACGTGGTGATCTTTTACTTATATGAGAACGAGTAATGCTAAGTTTATTTCCATGATTAGCTTCTTTTTCACAAATTGCACATTTTGCCATAATTAACTGCACCTCCTAATTTTTTAATAAACTGACTAACAAATAGTTTAACACAAAAATATAAAAAAAACAAGTATTTTTTGAAAAATATAAAAAAATCCTTGCAAAATGGCAAAAATGTGGTATAATAAAAAAGCTATTTATAAAGAAAGGATTGAATAATAATGAATTGTAAAGTAGAAAAAACAAAAAATGCAAATGAAGTAAAATTAGAACTAACAATAGAGGCATCAAAATTTGATGAAGCAATAAAAAAAGTATATTTTAAAAGTGCAAAATATTTTAATATACCAGGATTTAGAAAAGGAAAAGCACCAATGCAAATAGTAGAAAAATATTATGGAAAAGAAATTTTCTATGAAGATGCATTTAATGAAATAGCAGGTGAAGCTTTAGAAGAAGCTGTAAAAGAAAATAAAATAGATGTAGTAAGTAGACCTGATATTGATGTTAAACAAATAGAAAAAGGAAAAGACCTAATATTTGAAGCTGTAATGCAAACAAAGCCAGAAGCAGAATTAGGAAAATATAAAGGTATAGAAATAGAAAAAATAGAGTATAATGTATCAGATGAAGATATAGAACATGAATTAGGACATATGCAAGAACATAATTCAAGATTAATCACTATAGAGGATAAGCCAGTTAAAAAAGGAAATATTGTAACAATAGATTTTGAAGGCTTTGTAGATGGAGTAGCATTTGAAGGTGGAAAAGCAGAAAATCATGAATTAGAAATAGGAAGTAACACTTTTATACCAGGATTTGAAGATCAAATAATTGGAATGAAAATAGATGAAGAAAAAGACATAAATGTAAAATTCCCAGAAGAATATTTCTCTAAAGAATTAGCAGGAAAAGATGCAACATTTAAAGTTAAAGTTCATGAAATAAAGAAAAAAGAATTACCAAAATTAGATGATGAATTTGCAAAAGACGTTAGTGAATTTGATACTTTAAAAGAATTAAAAGAAGATATTAAAGCAAAACAAGAAAAACAAAATGAAGAAAGAGCAAAATATGAAACACAAGATGCAGTAATCAAAAAATTATGTGAAAATGTAAAAGTAGAAATTCCATCAGGAATGATAGAAACTGAAACAGAAAATATGTTAAAAGATATGGAACAACGTTTATCATATCAAGGTTTAAAATTAGATCAATATCTTCAAATGATGGGAAAAACTCAAGATGAAATGAAAAAAGAATATGAACCACAAGCAGTAGAAGCAATAAAATCAAGATTAGCTTTAGAAGCAGTAATAAAAGCAGAAAAAATTGAAGTAACTGATAAAGAAATAGAAGAAAAAATAAAAGAAATGGCTAAAAATTATGGCAAAGAAAATGATGAAGAATTTATAAAAAATGAAAATGTAAGAAATTACATAAAACAAGGATTAGAATCAGAAAAAGCAATAGATTTCTTAGTAAAAAATGCAAAAGTAAAATAGAGATGTCCAAAATGGACCTGTCACCAAATGGACATTGAAGGAGGAAAAAATATGTTAGAAAAAAATAGTTTAGTACCTTATGTTATTGAACAAACAAATAGAGGAGAAAGATCTTATGATATTTTCTCAAGATTATTAAAAGATAGAATTATATTTTTAGGAGAAGATGTTAATCCAACAACTTCAAGCCTAATAATTGCTCAATTATTATTCTTAGAATCAGAAGACCCAGATAAAGAAATTAGTTTATATATTAACTCACCTGGTGGATCTATAACTGATGGAATGGGAATTATAGATACAATGAATTACATTTCATGTCCAGTTTCTACAATTTGTATAGGAATGGCAGCTAGTATGGGAGCAGCATTATTAGCAGCTGGTGAAAAAGGAAAAAGATTTGCTACTCCAAATGCTGAAATATTAATTCATCAACCATTAATAGGTGGTGGAGGAATTTCAGGGCAAGCAACTGAAGTTAAAATACATGCAGATCACTTAGTTAAAACAAGAGAAAAATTAAATAGATTTTTAAGTGAAAGAACAGGTCAATCTATTGAAACAATTGAAAAGGATACTGAAAGAGATAATTATATGACAGCTGAAGAAGCTTTAAAATATGGATTAATTGATGGAATTATGGACAAAAGAAAATAATTAATAAGAAAGGAATAGTTTTATGGCAAGAAACAATAATATTCCAAAGAGTGTTAGATGCTCTTTTTGTGGAAAATCTCAAGAAAATGTTAAGAAAATTGTTGCAGGACCTGGGGTATATATTTGTGACGAATGTGTAGATCTATGTACAAGTATAATTGAAGCGGAATTATATGATGATGAAAAAGCAGGTTATACTTTAAATGAGTTAGATAATGTTCCTAGTCCAAAAGAAATAAAAAAAGTTTTAGATGATTATGTAATTGGTCAAGAAGAAGCAAAGAAAACTTTATCTGTTGCAGTTTATAATCATTATAAAAGAATTGCACATGAAGAAAATGCTAGAGAAGATGATGTAGAAATTCAAAAAAGCAATATATTACTATTAGGACCTACAGGATGTGGAAAAACACTACTTGCAAGAACACTTGCAAAAATCTTAAATGTACCATTTGCAATAGCAGATGCGACAACATTAACAGAAGCTGGATATGTTGGAGAAGATGTGGAAAACATTCTTTTAAAACTAATTCAGGCGGCAGATGGAGATATACAAAAAGCAGAAAAAGGAATTATATATATAGATGAAATAGATAAAATAACAAGAAAATCTGAAAATCCATCTATTACTAGAGATGTGAGTGGAGAAGGTGTACAACAAGCTTTACTAAAAATTATAGAAGGAACAATAGCATCTGTACCACCACAAGGAGGCAGAAAACATCCAAATCAAGAGTTAATACAAATAAATACAGAAAATATTTTAATTATATGTGGAGGAGCTTTTGAAGGTTTGGAAAATATAATTAAGGATAGAACTGGGGAAAAGGCTATTGGATTTGGAAAAACAGTTGCAAGTAAAAAAGATGTTAATAAATATGAAGTATTTAAGGAATTATTACCACAAGATTTATTAAAATTTGGATTAATACCAGAATTTATAGGAAGGCTTCCAATTGTAGCAACTCTAAAAGATTTAGATAAACAAGCCTTAATACAAATTTTAGTAGAACCAAAAAATTCATTAATAAAACAATATCAAAAATTATTTGAAATTGATGGAGTAGAATTAACATTTAATCAAGATGCAATAGAGGCAATAGTTGAAAAGGCAATTGAAAGAAAAACGGGAGCGAGAGGACTTCGTTCAATTATTGAAGAAATAATGAGAGATATTATGTTTGATATACCATCAAATCCAAATATTGAAAAATGTATTATAACAAAAGCAACTGTTACAGAAAATGCAGGACCTGAAACAGTTGTTGGAGAAAATAAAGAAAGGCGTAAACCTTTTGTAAAAAAGAAAAGACAAATTCCACAAAATAATGAAAAAGAAACTGCATAAAATATAAAAAAGTAATAAAGACATCTTTATGCCAATAAAATTTGGTATGGAGGTGTTTTTTTATGAAGGTTATAACTTTAAAGAAAAAAAGGATATTAAAAATTCTTTCTATAATTGTATTTGTAATAATGATAAGTAAAGTATCAACATCTTTTGGAATGCAACATTATTATAAGATTGATTTTTCAACAGGTTTGGTAACAGCAACAAAATTAAATGTTAGAAGTGGTCCAGGTACAAATTATCCTATAATTACAACTGTAAAGAAAAATGAATATATACGTGTATTTGCAGGAGTTGGAACATGGTATATTATTCAAACTGATGATGACCATGTTGGAGCTGTTAGCAAAGATTATGTAAAAGCTATTTATCCAAGCAATACTGGTAGTTCAAAAGGTCAAAGCTCAGGGACACAAACAACAAGTGGAATGAATGCAGATGAACAAGAAGTATTTAATCTAATAAATCAACAGAGGAAAAATAATGGATTAACGGCTTTAAAAATAGATAATGAACTTCAAAGAGTTGCAAGAATAAAGGCAGAAGATATGGTATCTAATAATTATTTTTCTCATCAATCACCAACTTATGGGTCACCATTTGATATGATGAAAAGTTTTGGTATATCATATAAAACTGCTGGAGAAAATATTGCAGCAAATTCAAGTAATAGTGGAGCTGTAACAGCTTGGATGAATTCATCTGGACATAGAGCAAATATTTTAAATTCTAGTTTTAACTATACTGGAATTGGAGTAGTAAGTAGTGCTAAATATGGCAAAATGTATGTTCAACAATTTATTGGAAAATAACGAAGATTATTGACTAATGGAAACTTGGATATTCTAGCATGGTGTGGCACAGTGTGTCCTTATTTATTTATCTTACGTTTGATTGAAGTGAAAAATAGAAATTGTTATTAATATTTTGAGGAATGCTCAGGGCAAAATGTATTATATTATTTTTTATTCCATTACTCGGCTCCCTTTCATACGCTAAGAATGTGTTATATTAGAAAACGAGCCTCCTTCACTCAGACCCTTTCGTACACTCAAGTACCGTGAACATCCCTCATTTTCTAATATAACACATTCTAAAGCTTTTTAGGTCGCATTCGTAATTACATGCAAAATAATATAATACATTTTGAACATGAGAGAGGCTCAAAATATTAAGTTACAATTTCTTTTTAAACGTAATGAACAGTAAGATAAATAAATAAGGACACACTGTGCCACACCATTGCTAGAATGTCCAAGTTCCATTAGTCAAAATCTCAGTTAAAATGAACCTATTCTTTTTTTATTGACCGGGAATTTTTTTTGTGATATAGTAATAACAATGGAGGAGTTTGATGAAAAAACTTGTTATTATTATTTTTATATTACTAGCTATATTAGCAGGAATGATTTTATATCTAAAGCTTGAAACAGGTTCTAAAAATAATATAAATGTTCAAGAAATTGAAAATATAGAAGATTATATATCTAAAATATATATGTGGAAAGAAATAACAAATGAGGCTTTACCATGTTTTGACAATATAAATGAAGCTGACGATTTATGGATTTGGGAAGTCATAAAGAAGAATTTGGATAACTATGAATTAACTTATGAAGAAATACAAGAAAAATCAAAAGAAATATTTGGAGAGAATTTTAAAAAAGAATTTCCAAAAGAAGGAAATGAAAGCATAAAATATGATGAAAGTAAGTATATAGCTACTCAAACACAATTTGATGAAGAAGAAGATGTATTTTTATTAAATAATATAACCAAAACACAAGAAGGTTATAAAGTTGAGATTATTGAATATTTAGAAGATTATTCAGAAAATAATAATGTTATTATTAGAAATTTACAAAATGAAGAAATTGGAAAAGTTAAAGAAGATGAAACAGAAACAAAGATACAAGAAATAGTTAAAAATAATATAAATAGATTTAATAAAAAGATAGTTTATTTAAATATTTTAAATGAAAAATTATATATACAAAAAGTAGAAAAAGAGTAGGAGCAAAAATGTTACAAGAATTAAATAATTGCAAAATATGTCCACATCAATGTAATATTAACAGAAATAATGGGAAAATTGGAAGATGTAAGGCAACAGACAAAATAAAAATAGCATTGTATTCGATTCATAATTTTGAAGAACCATGTATAAGTGGAAAAAATGGTTCAGGTACAGTGTTTTTTTCTAATTGTAATTTGAATTGTGTATATTGTCAAAACTATGAAATTAGTCAATTTGGAAAAGGTAAAGAAATCTCAGCTGAAGAGTTAGCAGAAATCTTTTTGAAACAACAAGAAAATAATGTTGAAAATATTAATTTGGTTACACCTACAAGTTATGTACTTCAAATTATAGAAGCAATAAAAATAGCAAAACAAAAAGGTTTAAAATTACCAATAGTTTATAACACAAATAGTTATGAAAAAGTGGAAACTTTACAGCTGTTAGAAGGATATATTGACATTTATCTTCCAGATTTAAAATATTCGGAAAATAAATTAGGAAAAGAGCTTTCAAATGTGGATAATTATTTTGAGATAGCTACTAAAGCTATTAAAGAAATGGTAAGGCAAGTGGGGGCTCCAGTATTTAATGAAAATGGAATGGTAAAAAAAGGTGTAATAGTAAGACATTTAGTATTACCAAATTATATAGAGAATAGTAAAAAAGTATTAAAGTGGCTATATGATAATTTGCCTAAGGAAGTATATATTAGTATAATGGCTCAGTATTTTCCAACTTATAAAGCAAAAGAAAATGCTAAAATAAATAGAAAATTGACAAATGAAGAATGGAATAAAATTGAAAATTATATTGAAAAATTAGGAATTGAAAATGGCTATGTTCAAGAACTTGGAGATCATGAGGAAGAATATGTACCAAAATGGGAGTATTAAAAGGAGGTATTAATTATGACACAAGCAGACAAACATTTTATTGAAACTTGTAAAAAAATAATTGAAGAAGGGTATTCTTCAGAAGGAACAGGTGTTAGAACTAGATGGGATGATGGAGCAGAGGCAAACTATATATCAATAGTTGGAGTTCAAAATGTTTATGATGTAGGTAAAGAATTTCCGATGATAACACTTAGAAATAATAGTAAAACAGTAAAAAGAGCAATTGATGAGATTTTATGGATATGGCAGAAAAAATCAAATAAAGTAGAAGAATTAAATTCACATATATGGGATCAATGGGCAGGAGATGATGGAACTATAGGAAAAGCTTATGGATATCAATTTGCAAAAAAATATGAATTCAAAACAAAAGAAGGAATTAAATTAATGGATCAAGTTGATTATGTTTTGTATTTATTAAAAAATGACCCTGCAAGTCGTAGAATCATGACAAATCTGTTTAATCATGAAGAATTAAAAGATATGAATCTAGAACCATGTGCTTATTCGACACAATGGTTGGTAAAAGGTGGAAAATTACATCTTATTTTAAATCAACGTTCACAAGATATGTTAGCAGCAAATGGATGGAATATCATGCAATATGCAGCACTATTATGTATGTTTGCTCAAGTTGTAGGATTAGAAGTTGGAACACTAACACACAATATAGGTGATTGTCATATTTATGATAGACATATTCCTTTGATTAAGAAATTAATTGAAGCAGAACCTGTAGAATGTAGTCCAAAATTAATTATAAATAATGATACAAAAGATTTTTATAAATTTAAAGTAGAAGATTTTGAAATTAAAAATTATGATTATAATAAAGAAATAAAACTTGGAAAAATTCCAGTAGCAGTGTAAAGGAGAATAGAAAATGTTAAGTATAATAGTAGCAAAAGCAAAAAATAATATAATAGGAAAAGATAATCAGCTAATATGGCATATTCCCGAAGATATGAAGCGTTTTAAAGAACTTACAACAGGACATACTATGATAATGGGAAGAAAAACTTTTGAATCAATTCGGAGGAGTTCTACCAAATAGAAAACATATTATTTTTAGTAATAATCCGGATTTGAAAATTAAAGATGAAAATGTAGAAGTAGTACATTCTTTGCTTGAAATACAGGAATTAATAGAAGGAGAGGAAGAAGTTTTTGTTATTGGTGGTTCAATGATTTATAATTATTTAATGCCTTATGTAAAAAAAATGTATGTAACAGAAATTAATAAAGAATTTGATGGTGATGTTTTCTTTCCAAAGATAAGTGAAAATACTTGGAAAGAGATATCAAGAGAAAAAGGAAATAAAAAAGAAAAAAATGACATTGATTTTGATTTTGTTGTTTATGAGAGAATTTAAAATAAAATGGTAAAAATCAGCCAAACCACTTGAAATTTTATGAAAAATAATATATAATAGGTATGCTATAAAAAGCATACCTTTTACTTAGCTAAAGCAGAGCACCTAATACTACCTTAGCTCGGTTAAAGGAAAACGAAAAAAATAGGAGGTGTAAAATATGACAAAGGAAAGAAAACAAGAAATTATTTTGACACACAAAAGAGATGAAAATGATACTGGATCACCAGAAGTTCAAATTGCTCTTTTAACAGAGAGAATCAACGAATTAACAGAACACTTAAAAATACACAAAAAGGATAATCACTCAAGAAGAGGATTATTAAAAATGGTAGGTAAAAGAAGAAATCTTTTAAATTATCTAGCAAAAAAAGATGTTAACAGATATAGAGAAATCGTTGAAAAATTAGGATTAAGAAAATAATAACAGAAAAAGCCTCAACTTATGAGGCTTTTATGTGATTATAAAAAATGTCAAGGAGTAATTAGAAAAGTAGCTTGTATTATATTTTATTTAAAAAGTAAAATATAATAGAGGTTACCATCTAAAAGCTTACTTGACAAATAAAAAGAAAAGGAGAATTAAATATGTTTAAAACTTATGAAACAGAACTAGCAGGAAGAAAACTAGTAATTGAAACAGGAAAAATGGCAGGATTAGCTAATGGAAGCGTTTTAGTACGTTATGGAGATACTTGCGTAATGGTAAATGTTACAGCATCAAAAGAACCAAGAGATGGAATAGATTTTTTCCCTTTATCAGTTGATTTTGAAGAAAAATTATATTCAGTAGGAAAAATACCAGGAAGTTTTTTGAAAAGGGAGGGAAAACCAAGTGATAAAGCTATTTTAACATCAAGAGCAATAGATAGACCATTAAGACCTTTATTTCCAAAAGATTTTAGAAATGATGTTGTTGTTGTAGCAACTGTTTTATGTGTTGAACAAGATAACTCACCAGAAGTTGCTGCAATGATAGGTGCAGCATCTGCATTGGCAATATCAGATATTCCATTTAATGGACCAACAGCGGCAGTTGCAGTAGGATTAGTTGATGGTAAAATAATAATAAATCCAACAGAAAGAGAAAGAAAAAATAGTGACTTAACACTAACAGTTGCTGGAACAGAAAGAAAAATAACAATGATAGAAGCTGGTGCAAATGAGGTACCAGACGATGTAATGTTAGAAGCAATAAAAACAGCACATGAAGAAATTAAGAAAATATGTAAATTTATTTCTAATATTCAGGAAGAAATAGGAAAAACAAAATTTGAATATCAGTCATTTGAAGTTGATCATGATGTATATGAATATGTAGAAGAAAACTTTAAATTAGAAATGAAAGAAGCTGTTCAAGAAGAAGATAAAACAATTAGAGACAATAATGTTGATGAGTTAACAGCTAAAATTGAGGAATCATATAAAGAAAAATATGGAGAAGAAGCTTTTGAAGAACACAAATCAGACTTAGGGGAAGCTATTTATAAAGTTGAGAAAAAATGTGTCAGAGAAATGATATTTGTAGAACATAAAAGAGTTGATGGAAGAGCGTTAGATGAAATAAGACCATTATCATGTGAAGTTGGATTACTTCCAAGAGTTCATGGTAGTGCATTGTTTACTAGAGGACAAACTCAGGTTATGTCAATTGCAACACTTGGTATGATGAGTGAAGAGCAAGTATTAGATGGAATAGATACAGAAGAATCTAAAAGATATATGCATCATTATAATTTTCCAAGTTATTCAGTAGGAGAAGCAAGACCATCAAGAGGACCAGGAAGAAGAGAAATAGGACATGGAGCATTAGCTGAAAAAGCATTGGTTCCTGTATTACCATCAAAAGAAGAATTTCCATATGCAATAAGAGTTGTATCAGAGGTTTTATCTTCAAATGGTTCAACATCACAAGCAAGTATATGTGGAAGTACTTTGTCATTAATGGATGCAGGTGTACCAATAAAAAGACCAGTAGCTGGAATCTCAACAGGATTAGTTACAAATCCAGATAATGATGAAGATTATGTAATGTTAGTAGATATTCAAGGATTAGAAGACTTTTTCGGAGATATGGATTTTAAAGTTGGAGGAACTGAGAAGGGAATTACAGCAATTCAAGTTGATATTAAATGTGATGGATTAACTTATGAAATAATAGCTGAGGCATTTGAGAAAACTAGAAAAGCAAGAGCACATATTTTAAATGATGTAATGATGCCTGTAATTAACAAACCAAGAGAAGATATATCTGAATATGCACCAAGAATAATAACAACTAAAATCAAAGTAGAAAAAATAAAAGATGTTATTGGAAAAGGTGGAGAAACAATAAATAAAATAATAGATGAAACAGGTGTAAAGATTGACATTGAAGAAGATGGACAAGTATTTATTTATTCTGTAGATAGAGAAAAAGGAAAACAAGCATTAGAAATGGTAGAAGACATAGTAAGAGAGGTTGAAGTTGGAGAAATTTACTATGGTGAAGTAACAAAATTGATGAATTTTGGAGCATTTGTAGATATAGGAGTTAATGGAAAAGAAGGTTTGTTACATATTTCTAAAATATCTAATGAAAGAATAAAAAATATAGAAGATGTACTTCATGTTGGAGAAAAAGTAACTGTTAAAGTAATAGACATAGATGAACAAGGAAGAATTAATTTAAGTATGAAAGATTTAGCCGAAAAAGACGATGCAGAAAAAAATAAAGAAGATTATAATAAAGAATCTGAAGAATAGCAATAAAAGAAGGCGAAAAGCCTTCTTTCGTTTATAAATCAAATATTTCAGAAAGGGATATCATTTTTATGAACGACAAAAAAGAAAGTAAGTTTGAAAAAATTTCATATATAATAATACTAATTGTATTATGTATTTGTATATATATTGTTTATCAATATTATCAAGAAAATAACTTCAAAGATTTTGTGAGAAGTGAAGAAAATTTAAATCAATCAGAATTTAAAAGAGACTCTAAAGAAAAATATTCAGATATAGCTAGTTATAAAATCAATTCACCAGATTATAATGATGCTATGTTTTATAAAGAAATTAAAGTAGAAAAAAATAAACCATACAAAGTAACTTGTATGGTTAAAACTAGAGATGTAATATCTAAAGAAAATGCTTCAGGAGTTGGAGCTCAAATTTCAATAGAAGGTACTACAGAAAGATCTGTTGCGATAAAAGGAACATCAGAATGGCAAAAAATAGAGTTGATTTTTAATTCAAAAAATAGAGAAAGTATAAAATTAGGTTTTAGACTTGGTGGATATCTAGGAAATGCAAAGGGAGAAGCTTGGTTTTCAAATTTTACACTAAAAGAAGGAGTAACAGATAATAATAATGAATGGAAATTTGCTTGCTTTATATTAAAAAATACTGATGTTAATATAGAAGGAAATCAAACAAAACTAGAAGTAACAGGTAATGATATTGATGATATAACTGATACGTTGAAAAGATTTGAAACAAGTGTAGAAATATTATCTCAAGGTAAAATGAAAGCTAAAACAAATATTTATGAAATAAGTACACCTCTTACAGAATTATCTTATGATGATGAATTTGGATATTATGTATCACCTGAAAATGTAGAAAAAAATATAGAGGATATAATAAAACAAAATGATTATGATCATATATTTGTTGTAGTAAGACTTGGAGATGAAAAACATCAAAATGATATTCAAATAAATGATTGGATAGGTTTAGGTGGAATGGATTATTTTGGAATAGGATTTTCAAATATAAGATTACCAAACAGTACAAAAAGTTATATATATAAATATAATACTAGAATAAATCAATTTCCGGAGGAAGTATTTTTACATGAATTTTTACATACTTTAGAAAGAAATGCAGAAGAATATGGATATGAAAGACCAAAATTGCATGATTTAGAATTATATGGTTATAAAGAAGATAATTTAATCGGTCAAAAAATTTGGTATACAGATTATATGAATAAAAATATAAAAACAGAAAGTGGAAATATAGGATTACCACCAGAAGTGTTTATGTTAAAACCTGCTAAAAATATTAATTTTAATAGTTCATATGAAATGAATGAATTTAAGGAACCACAAAATTTGACTGAAGAAATAAAGGAAATTATTAATAATTTAAAAATCAAAATTAATGTCCTTTTTGATATAGGTTCATAAAGAAAAAATGTTACATTGATACCTGTAAACATATGGATATTTGAAAGGAGCTTAAAGTTTGAAAGTAGCAGAATTCAACTATGATTTACCAGAAGAACTAATTGCACAAACACCTCTTCTAAAAAGAGATGAATCAAGACTTATGGTTTTAAATAAAGAAAAACAAACAATTGAACATAAGCAATTCAAAGATATTATAAATTATTTAAATCCAGGAGATGTACTGGTTAGAAATAATACAAAAGTTATACCTGCAAGATTATATGGAAAAAAAGAAACAGGTGCAAATGTTGAATTTCTATTATTAAATAATATAGAAGGAGATATATGGGAAAGTATAGTTAGACCAGGAAATAAACTTCATATTGGAACAAAAGTAATATTTGGAAATGGAATATTAAGTGCAGAAATTATTGATATTATGCCAGGAGGAACAAGAAAAGTTAAATTTTTTTATGATGGAATTTTTAACGAAATACTTGACAAAATAGGATTAATGCCATTACCTCCATATATACATGAAGAATTAAAACAAAAAGATAGATACCAAACAGTTTATGCAAAATATGATGGATCAGCGGCAGCGCCTACAGCAGGTTTACATTTTACACCAGAATTATTGAATCAAATACAAGAAAAAGGGATATCAATTGCAAATGTAACACTTCATGTAGGAATAGGAACATTTAGACCAGTTAAAGAAGATGTTGTTGAAAAACATAAAATGCATTCAGAACATTTTTATATAAAACAAGAGGACTGTGATAAAATAAATAAAGCAAAACGTGAAGGGAAAAGAGTAATTGCAATTGGAACAACATCTTGTAGAGTTTTAGAAACTATATCAGATGAAAAAACTGGAATGGTAAAACCAATAGAAAGTGATACGAAAATCTTTATTTATCCAGGTTATAAATTTAAATGTATAGATGGATTAATAACAAATTTTCATTTGCCACAATCAACATTATTAATGTTGGTATCTGCTTTAGCAGGAAAAGACTATATAATGAGTGCTTATGCAGAAGCGGTAAAAGAAAAGTATAGATTTTTTTCTTTTGGTGATGCAATGGTAATTTTAGGAAAGAATTAAAAATTACCAAAAAATAAAAATAATATTATAATTATAGACGATAATTTTTGACTCTGTCTAAAAATTATCATCTGTTGAAAGAGGAAAAATATGGAACAAGCAGTAACTTATGAACTTTTACATAAAGATAAACAAACAGGAGCTAGAAGGGGAATCTTACATACACCACATGGAGATATACAAACACCAGTATTTATGCCAGTTGGTACACAAGCAACAGTAAAATCAATGACCCCTGAAGAATTAAAAGAGGATGTAAAAGCACAAATTATATTATCAAATACATATCATTTATATTTAAGACCAGGAAGTAAAATTGTAAAAGAAGCAGGAGGACTCCATAAATTTATGAATTGGGATAGACCAATTTTAACAGATAGTGGGGGCTTTCAGGTGTTTAGTTTAGGTGATTTAAGAACTATTCATGAGGAAGGTGTCGAATTTAAATCACATTTAGATGGAAGTAAACATTTCTTTTCACCAGAATCTGTTATGGAAATAGAAGAAGATTTAGGAGCAGATATAATTATGGCATTTGATGAATGTTGTCCATATCCTTCAACTTATGAATATACAAAACAATCTATGGAAAGAACAACAAGATGGGCAAAAAGGTGTAAAGAGGCACATACAACAACAGACAAACAGGCATTATTTGGAATAATACAAGGTGGTTTTTATAAAGATTTAAGAGAACAAAGTGCTAAAGATTTAATACAATTAGATTTACCTGGATATGCAATAGGTGGTATTAGTGTAGGAGAGCCTAAAAGTGAGTTCTTAGATATGTTAAAATATACAACTCCTTTAATGCCAGAAGATAAACCTAGATATTTGATGGGAGTTGGAACACCAGATTATTTACTTGAAGCTGTTATTTCTGGAATAGATATGTGTGATTGTGTACTTCCTACAAGAATCGCAAGAAATGGAACTGCTATGACTTCAAAAGGAAAAGTAGTAGTAAGAAATGCAACATATGAAAGAGATTGGACTCCATTAGATGAAGATTGTGATTGTTATACTTGCAAAAATTATACAAAAGCCTATATTAGGCATTTAATAAAGGCTAATGAAATTTTGGGTGTAAGATTATTATCAATTCATAACCTAAAGTTCTTGACTAATTTAATGGAAAGGGTTAAAATAGAAATAGAGAATGATAATTTATTATCATTTAAAGAAAAATTTTACAAAAGATACGGCTATGTAAAATAATGGAGGGGTATGCATATGAATTTAATTGAAGAAAGTTTTAGAGAAAAAGAAGAAAAAAAGAAAAAAAAGACAACTGGAATTATATTAGGTGCAATAATATTTGTAGTAATAATTATAATTGCAATAGTATCATACTTAATATATATTCAAAATACAACATTAAAAGTATTTTTAGATGGTAAAGAAAGCCAAAAAATCAGACAAATGTTAGTTATAGAAAATGATGGTACAATATATTTACCAATTAAAGAAGTAGCAAGCTATTTGGGATATGATAGCTACAATGGTGAATATAGTGATAAATCTGAAAGCTCAAGTAAATGCTATGTTCAAGGTAAAGATGGAAACGAAGTAGCTAATTTCTCATTAAATTCTAATAAAGTTTATAAATTGGATTTAAGTAGTGGAACAGAAAACTATGAGTATGAATATTTTAAAAAACCTGTTAAAGCAATTAATGGTGTATTATATGCAAGTTCAGAAGCAATAGAAAAAGGATTTAACATTGGATTTAATTATGATGAAGATAAAAATAGAATATATATTTATACATTGCCATATTATGTTCAAAGTTACTCTCCTAAGGTTTTAGATTATAATTATACAAAACTTAGTGAGACATTTGCAAATGAAAAGACAATATTACAAGGGATGTTAGTTGTAGAAAAAGGTGAACATACTGATAAAAAAGTTGGTGTAATAGATCTTAATGGAAATGCTATATTAGAACCTAAATATGATAGTATAACATATCTTCCTGATATTGGAGATTTTCTAGTAGAAACAAAAGAAAAGTTTGGAATTATTTCAAAAGACAAAAGAACTAAAGTAGAAATAATTTATGATTCTATAGAGTTAATGGATAGTGATAGTGGATTATATGTAGCGAAAAAGGGAAATAAATATGGAGTTATAGATTTAAATGGAAAAATAAAAATCTTTATTGAAAATGATGAAATTGGAATGGATATTTCAAAATTTGAACAAAACAACATAAAAAATAAATATATATTGGCTGAAAATGTTATTCCTGCAAGAAAAGACAAATTATGGGGATTATATGATAAAAGTGGAAAATTAATAGTTGATTTTAAATATGATAGTTTTGGATTTATAGATAAAACAAATAAAGATGCTTTGAATTTATTAGTTATACCAAACTATAATGTAATTGTTGCATGTAAAGATAAAAAATATACATTATTAAATTCAATTGGGCAAGAATTATTTGCAGCTCCTGTAGCAGATGATATATATATGACAATTAGTGAAGGTCAAAGGAATTACTATATTTCTGTTAATAACGGAGTAATGAATGTAAAAGATTATTTTGATAAAATAGGTATAACAGAAAAAGATCAAACACTAGATAATGGTAATTCAAATAATGAACAACAAGATGAAAATAATCAAGAGTCACAAGAAAATCAACAAGTAGAAAATGGCGAAAATCAAGAGAACCAAGAAAATCAAGGAAATCAAGAGAACCAAGATAATCAACAGACAGAGAATTACCAAGAACAAGAAAATCAAAATAATGAATAAAATTAATAATAAAAATAAAAAAAGTAAATGTTTTTTTAAAAAAAGCATTTACTTTTTTTAATTTATTGTATACAATATAACAAGTAGAAAAATGTCGAAGCATAACTAAAGAAAATAAAATCAGAGGGGAGTATGTAGTATGAAGATACTAATGTTAACTTGGGAATATCCACCAAGAATTGTAGGAGGAATTGCAAGAGTAGTATATGACATATCTAGAACAATGTTAAAAGATGGGCATGATGTAACAGTAATAACTTATAGAGAAGGTGATAGTCCATATTTTGAAGATGATAAAGGTGTTAAAGTTTATAGAGTTGACAATTATATGATAAATCCTAATAATTTTATAGATTGGATTATGCAATTAAATTTTAATATGGTAGCAAAAGCAAATGAGATTATGCATGAAGAAGGAAGCTTTGACGTTATACATGCACATGACTGGTTAGTAGCATATAGTGCAAAAACTTTAAAGAATTCTTATAATATACCAATAGTATCAACAATTCATGCAACTGAAGCAGGAAGAAACAGTGGAATTAGAGATGAGCAACAAAGATATATAAATGATACAGAATGGATGTTAACATATGAATCTGCAGAAGTAATAGTAAATAGTAATTATATGAAAAATGAATTACAAAGATTATTTGGATTACCATATGAGAAAATAAATGTTATTCCAAATGGTGTAAACTTAAGTTTATTTAATGGAGTAGAAAGAGATTACAATTTTAGAAGAAGATATGCAATGGACAATGAAAAAATAATTCTATTTATGGGAAGACTAGTATATGAAAAAGGAATACAACATTTAATTTCAGCAATGCCAAAAATATTACAAGGATATCATGATAGTAAGCTTGTTATATGTGGTAAAGGCGGGATGCAAAATGAATTACAAGAGCAGGTAAATAATATGGGAATAGGAAACAAGGTATATTTTGCAGGATATATGAATGGAAAAGATGTACAAAAAATGTATAAAGCTGCAGATGTAGCAGTATTTCCAAGTACATATGAGCCATTCGGAATAGTAGCATTAGAAGCTATGCTATCAGAAAATCCAATAGTTGTTTCAGATATAGGTGGTTTAAATGAAATAGTAGATCATAGAGTTAATGGAATGAAAGCATATTGTGGAAATCCAAATTCAATTGCAGATTCAATTTTAGAATTATTATATAATCCTAAATTATGTCAAGAAATCACAAGAAAAGCAAAAAACAAAGTTAGAAATGAGTATAATTGGAGTAAAATATCACAAGATACACATTTTGTATATCAAAAAGCAATCTGTCAATCTATGGCAGAAAAACAAAAGAGAGAATTGGAACAAGAAAGAGCAAGAAAAACAAAAAGAGCAAAAAATACAGAAAACGAAATTACAAACTTGCTTAGCTTTAAAAAACGTCAGGCATATGCTTGACGTTTAATGTCCATCAGGACAGCTTAAAAGATTACGGGAGGATATATGGAAGATTTTAAATCTGGTTTTGTTACATTGGTAGGAAGAACAAATGTGGGAAAATCAACATTAGTTAATTTATTAGTTGGAGAAAAGGTTGCTGCTATTGCAAATAAAGTACAAACAACACGTACAGCAATTAGAGGAATTGTAAATACACAAAATTCACAAATTATCTTTATAGATACACCTGGTATTCATAAACCAAAAACAAAATTAAATGAAACAATGATTGAAACATCTTTTACAAGTTTAAAAGATAGTGATATTGTTTTATTTTTGATTGAAGCGACAAGTGAAAATATTGGAAAAGGTGATAAAATTATATTAGAAAAAATAAAAGAAGCTAAAAGAAAAACAATTTTAATTATAAATAAAATTGATTTAATTCAAAAAGAAAAATTATTGAAATTAATTGAAATATATAGTGAAGAGTATAATTTTGAGGCTATTATCCCAATTTCTGCAACTGAGATAAAATATAGAAAAGTAATATTAGATGAAATTGAAAAAAATTTAAAGCCAGGACCTGCATATTATGATATTGAAGAATATACAGATCAGACATTAAGACAATTAGCTGAAGAAACGATTAGAGAAAAAGCGCTTATGTTATTACAAGATGAGGTTCCACATGGTATATATGTCGAAGTAGAAAAGATGAAATTAAGAAAAAACAAAGAAAATCATGATATTTATGATATAGAAGCAATAATTTATTGCTTAAAAAATTCACATAAAGGAATTATAATTGGAAAAAATGGGGAAATGCTAAAAAAGATTGGCAAAATGGCGAGAATAGATATGGAATCTAATTTTGATGTAAAAATCAACTTAAAAACTTGGGTTAAAGTGAAAGAAGATTGGCAAGATAATAATTCTGTTGTTAATCAATTTAAATTAAAATAATTTGTATAAAAACCATTTAAAACGCAAAAGATAAAATTAAAGGTAAAACTTAAAAAGGAAGTGAGCTTATGATAAAAAAAATTGCATGGGAAACCTTTAAAAATACAGGTGATATTCATACATTTTTAGAGTTAAAACAAATTGAAAATATAGAAAAACAAATAAATGGTGAAAAGGATATAAAAGAAAATGTCAAATGTAAAGATGAATGGAATAATATTATCTGAGCATAATTTAGGAGATTTTGACAAAATGCTAGTAATGTTGACACCTCGGAGTTCGGCAAAATCTCCTGTGTTGCAAAAGGGGCTAGAAGACCCAAAAGCAGTCTATTAGCAGGAACTCAAATGTTTTGCTTTGGAGAGTATTTGATGTATAAAGGGACTAATACATATCATATAAATTCTGTAGAACCAATTGAAGTTTTTTATAATCTTAGAACAGATTTGGATAAATTAAAATATGCAGTACATATAAATAAAATTGTACAAGATGTCACAAACGAAAATCAAAATTGTTATAAAATATTGCAATTATTACTAAATACATTATATACAATATCAGAGTTTGATAAAAATTTAGATTTGGTATTATCTATATTTAAAATGCGTCTTTTAGTGTATTTAGGCATGGTTCCTAATATTAATCAATGTACATGTTGCAAAGAAAAAGAAAAAATTAAATATTTCAGCATAAAAGATAATGGATTTAAATGTGAAATATGTGGAAAAACAGATACATCAGCTATATCAATAAGCGAAAGTACGAAAAATGCAATAAAATTTGCAATTGTAGCACCAGCGAAAAAAATATATTCTTTTAATATTAAAGATGAATCATTAGAAGAATTTAAAATAATTGCAAAATTGTATTTTGATGAAAAAATAGAAAAGAAATATAATTTATAAAATATAAACACAAAAACTTGAAAAAATATAAAATAATATATATAATAGAGGAAACATGAAAAAAGAAGGGAGCGATTTTTATGAAAATAAAAATAACAGGAAAGGAACTTAAGATTACAGATGCAATAAACGATTATGTAGAAAAAAAACTAGATAGAATTGATAAGTATTTTGAAGAAGCAGAAGCAGATGTTACTTTAAAAACAGAAAAGAACGAACAAATAGCTGAAATATATGTAACAGCAAATGGCAAAAAATACAGAGCTGTAACAGAAGATAAAGATATGTATGCATCAATTGATAAAGATATAGACATATTAGAAGGACAAATTAGAAAATCAAAAACTAAAAAAGAAAAAATGATGAAAGATGCTTCTTTAAAAACTATGGAGATATCTTTTGATAATAAGAATGAAATCGAAAATGAAATTATAAAAACATCTTATTATGAAATTAAACCAATGGTTCCAGAAGATGCTGTTTTAAAACTACAAGAAAAACCATCTCACAATTTTTTAACATTTATAAATGTAGAAACAGGAAAAGTTAATGTAGTACATAAATTAAAAGATGGAAAAAATTATGGTTTAATTGAACCTGAAGCATAAAATATTGACCAATAGAGATTGAGAATATATCTCTATTGGTCAAATTTATTTTAAACTATTTCATGTTTCTTTCAGCTTGTTCTATCATTTTCTTAACCATTTGTCCACCGATTTTACCTGCGTCTCTAGCTGAAATATCACCATTGTATCCATCTTTTAAATTAACACCGACTTCGCTAGCAACTTCATATTTGAATTTATCTAAAGCATCCATAGCTTCTGGTACTAATTTTCTGTTACTTGAATTATTTGCCATTGTTTTTTCACCTCCTGTAATATTACATATAAGAAAAAACATTTTGCTTTTTCTAATAATATCATTTGCAAAAAAAATAAAAATAAACAGGAAATTTTTTCAAAAAAATAAAAAAGGGGATGCCAAAAAGGGGGTTGTCAACGGGGTCGGAGGTAAATGGCAAGTGCCAAAGGGGTCGGAGATAAATGGCAAGTTTTGTTCGGTAATGAAACACCGAACAAAACTTGCCATTTATCTCCGACCCCTTTGGCA